>Ga0247610_10000138_pt1 | contig 119134 bp, 128 predicted proteins | sample 174DNAGHGhighgp2_FD_193483 | JGI IMG/M metagenome (GOLD analysis project Ga0247610, IMG submission 193483) | Sheep rumen microbial communities from Palmerston North, Manawatu-Wanganui, New Zealand - 1742 DNA GHGhigh gp2 | ecosystem: Host-associated > Mammals > Digestive system > Stomach >... | reverse complement strand
GCCTTTTTGTAAGGGCCTTTGATGTTGATTTAGGTTTTTAGTGATTTATTAAGATTTTGGTTAATTATTTTAGGGGAAAAGGAAGCTGTGAAGCTTCCTTTTTATTTTTATAAATATCCCCTCCCCCATTTTTATTTTTGGGATATTCCCCCCCCCTATACTTTCTCTTTTCTTTTTCCCTTTCTTTCTTTATATATTTCTTTCTTTCCCTTTTTCTATTTCTCTTTGAATAAATAAAAAGAAGATAATGCAAAATTTTGCCCATTAAAATGCAAATAATTGAAGCCTACTTTTACTGTTTTTATGTGTATAGTTTGCATTATAAAAATATAAATTAAAATTGAGAAAGCATCTTAGAGGCAATTTAAACAGCAGCAGTGGTAGGGGGGGGGTAAATATGGGGGAATGATTTAGAAAAAGAAAAATATAAATAAAAGCATTAAAAACAAAATGGAAAAAGGGGCAGAAATTTAAAACAGGAAGTATGGTTAAAGAGAAGGTATAAAGCACAAACCACCACCCCTATACTTTGGGAGTGGGACAGGCCCCCCTCCCAACTGCAAATCCAAGGATATTGCAGTTCTAATATAAGCTTACAAGACTAATAGTAAGTGAGCATAAACTAACAAGACTAATGAAACATTCTAATATAATGCTTCTCAAAATTTTAAAACAAAAGCACAAACCACTACCCCTATATTTTGGCGAAAGGCAATTGCTGAGTAACCAATGATAGTTTAACCAAGGTTTGTGGAGAGTGGTGGTCTCTTCATAAACTTAGTATTCACACCACCAAAAATACATTTACAACTATGGCAACAACAAACTTTTCACCCATTGATTCATTCAGCTTTCTGCAGTTCTGCATGCTTCATGGTGACCCCAATGTGCAGGAAACCTCTAATGGAGAGTGCCTTGTGTTCAACGACCCTTTGACAGGGAAAGACACCTATGTGGCAATCTCAAGCAGACTTGAAGAGCCTGTGACAAAGGAATTCCTCAATGCCAACTATGCCACCTTACAGGTGTGCCAGACAGAGCCTGATGAGGAGACCTTGGCAAGACGTCGTGAGCTCCAGAAACAGTATGACGAGGAAGCCAAAGCCAATGGCACAAAGCCTCGCAAAGTGCAGATGGAATCTTATGTATTGTGCAGGCAGGGCCAGAGCAAGCGCAAGTCCCTCGGCTTCAACTGGCGTGCTCTTGCAGCAATGAGCAAGTAAATAACACTTGCTACTGACCGACATAGAGGAAGGTGTCTTAATTGACACCTTTCCTCTCTTCTTTTTTAAATAAGACAACAACAAAATATTACAAATTTTTCCCACAGCAGCCATTGAGATTACATCAAAAGCGTGGCACTTAACCTGTGAAGGCATGTGATATCGAAATCACTGTGGGAACAAAATTAGTCAAACCCCTTTAAACAACATTACAATTATGATTAATCTTGAAAAATCCAAAAAAGAGGCTTTCATAGTCATACACTCCGACTTAGTTAGCCAAACAAATGCAATCTCAGCAAGCGCAGTACTGTTTCCTTCCTTTGAAGAAGCTCTTGCATACGCAAGAGAAGAAGCCTCACGCTACAAGCATCTTGCATCTAAGTACACTGAGAAGATTGGAGTAGGAAAGCTACATGCAGATATACAAATGGTGGGAAAATACATCCACAAATCCTTCACAATCAGAGACCTCAATTACGACAATAGAGGATACAAAGTACTTGATACCCATCGTAATACTTATGCCAATTGGGACTATGACCATGAAGGCATCGCCATATAGGAGGGCTATTTGCTCTCCTTATCTAAATTAAATTCTCAAAGGCCTCAAATGTCACTTGATTCTCTACGACAGGCTGAAATTAGATAGCTAACTGGTAGGAGAAGAAGACATGAGAGGCCTTTTCTTATTTATTCTAAATCCAAATCATTATGAAAAAATTACTTTACACAACCATATTAATCATAGTATCTATGCTCTCCTACAACTTAGGAGGACAAGAAATATATATGGCTGCAGATTGTCGGCAAGACGGAACAAAATCTATTTGGTATCCTCATTTTGAAAATAAAGAAGAAACCCTTATTCAACAAAGAGAACTGATAATAGCACTCTTTGAAGGGCTACACAGATTTTACAGTAACGATGACCATGAAAGTTGGTTTACTGATTTTGTTCCAACTAAAGAATATGCGAAAATAGACTCACTTCTCAATGGAGATTGGGAAGATTTCTATCATTACTCAACTCCCCTATTGGAGGACTGGTTCTCAGTGTATGGCACTGAGAAAGAACCCTCTGAAGAGTACAAGGATTCCATCCAATTTGGGCTGAAATAATCAAGGTAAGAAGAGTAGGACTTACACTGCCTGCTGTAGCGCCGCAGTGTCTACTCCTTGCCTTTAATTGACGTAAGAAGAGCGGAGTTGCTTACCCATTTTAGTAGGGCCGCGAAGACTCCATTTTCACTAAACCCTGTTGGCGTCACACTCTATAAAGGGTGCATAATTCAGGGTAGTTTTCATAGTAGAGACACAGAACAAATTCCACCCACCATAGTGGCTGTGTAATAGAGGAAGGATGCCGTAAGTTAGACTTACTTCAATAGTTAATTACATTCCTTTAATTCCATCAATCAATATAGTCTGACTGACTATTGCTCCTTCCTCTACTCTACTTTTACAGATTATATACAATAAACTAATGGCATACTATGACGATTGGATAGCTCCTTTCATGATAGATGAGGACAGCATCCTTACAGAGATAGAAGAAGCGTATAACAATAGACATTTAGGGTGGACAACCAAAGAGGGTGAACTAATCCTCTATAAAGACATGTCTTTATGGCATATTCTAAATTGTGTAAAAATGATTAAAAGATTAGGTATAAGAAAAGCCTTTCTTCCATATCTTTGTGCAGAACTAAAAAGAAGAGGTTTTACAACAAAAATATGAAATATTTAGATGTTTATAAAAATTGCCATGGTTGCCCAGTACAAAAGTACTGTGGCATCATGGTAAGCTCAATAAAATTATGTAATTCCTATAAAGATGAGCAGAACAACGAAAGACAACAAGAAAAACAAAAAATGAGATAAGAGATGCGCAGAACATAAAGCAGGAATAAAGAAACTCTTTAAAAGAGCTTCTAATAAGAAGATTCGCCAAACTCCTATTACTTCTTTTATTACAGAAATGATATACACACAACAAATAGTTAATCTTAAGATTTCTAAGAATATTATCAAAGGAAGCCTTCCAACAGATAGAACTATACAAGTTCAAATTACTGTTATGACGCCTCAGCTTATTGAAGTTGAAAATATTCCTATAGGATTAGATTCTTGGACTTTAGATTAATACTAAAAAAGTTGCCTCCATGGTGGAATGGTAGACACTAGGGACTTAAAATCCCTTGCCCATTTGGGTGTGTGGGTTCGAATCCCATTGGAGGTACCAGTTATCATTGTTTAAGGGGTTAGTACAATGATGGGAAGTGACAGTACTTACTGTCCTTCCCTTTTTGTACATTAATCCCTGACTTAACCTAACCTTAAACATTTATAATTATGCTAACAATCGAACAAAAACAAGCCCAAGAATGTGCTATTAAAGACATTCAAAGTGAGCTAACAAAACAAGGCAGAGTCTTTGTACAGTACATCACTGAGTTGAATCCAGTAATGGAGGAGATTCAAAATAGATATCTGAGAGAACAAGAAAATAAAAGTGCTTTACATATAAGTGCATGGACAAACATCAAAAAAGACTGACCTATGTATAAATATCTAGATAAAAGTAACTGTAATCTTATTGCAAGATGTACTTATTCACATGGAAAAGTTAATTTTGAAAGTTATGAGAAATATTACAAAAATAATAAGGATGAGAAAGAAATTAAAAAATAATTTGGAAGAAATAATATTATACACTTTCTTTGCACTTATATTAGCATTATGCATAATAGCAACATGCTGTGGAGATGGAGATAGAGGTCTTTTAGACCTCTTCTAATAATAGGAGGGGGAGTACTCATAGTTGTTTTGGATTTTCATAAAATGTTGTGTACCTTTGCCAGCTCCCCCTCTCTTGCTCCTTTAGCTCAGTTGGATAGAGCAACTGCCTTCTAAGCAGTAGGCCACAGGTTCAAGTCCTGTAAGGAGTACTAAATGTTTATTGTGTATTTGATTTGGATTTGATAGCTAGGAGTCTATTAGTCGTGAGATTGGTAGACTCCGCCATTTAAAGAATTAGTAACTTTATATACATATTAAGGGCCTTTAGCTCAGTAGGTTAGAGCAGCAGACTCATAGTAAAATTGTGTGCATAGGCGAGAAATCCCTATGTAGAATCACCCAAATTCGGTGGAAATCCTTTTTATGTTGTTACATCATTACAGGTACCGTTATGATGTTTATAACAACACTAATCAATAATGTGTAAGGACAATACCGAGCGAAAATAAGGAATCAGATAATATATTGAATACTCTGTAGGTTGAAATTGCCCTATACCTGGATGATATTCCTTACAAACGTGTAGAGACTGAACGGGTGAATACCTAAGTTGAAATTGTCTAATAATAAGCGTAGTAGTTTGAATAAAGAAAAAACACTGTAACGTACAGAGATGAGGGTTTGCAAATTCCCTTCTACGTTAAAATAGATTACTTGCAAGAATTTCAATATGGTAAAGAGACAGTCCAGACCACAACAAATGATGAAGAAGATTACTGAAACTAATCCAGCTTACTATTATGGAGGGTAAGTAGTATTTCTTTCCTAAATTTGGCTATGGTAACATAGTGTGGCAGGAATCTGAAGGTCGTAGGTTCAAACCCTACAAGGCCCACAAGCCATTATTATTATTTTAATTGCTTATTTTAATAGGTAGAGGTTCTTAATAAATCCTTAAGATTTTTAGTTCGTTAGATTTGTTTTGTTTTCATGCAACTTCGGATTTATAAGACCTTATCTATGTTTTCTTTGTGAAAAGAGAGCTTAGATAAAATTTTGAGTTAATTTATTTTGAAATCTACTCTCTTTTGTTGTGAAACAAGAGAGAGCTTTTTTATTTGTTGACAATTCACGCTTTATATATATTCATAATTAATTATTTAATCTTTTAAACAATGAAAAAAGCAAAAACAAAAAAGCAGATTAAAAGATGGACTGACGCAGAAGATAAAGTCCTTCTTGACACTCTCAGGGTGTATGGACACAAAGGAAACCACCATTGCTTCATGCTTGTAGCAGAACAAATAGGCAGAAGTGTAAGTGGTGTACAAGCACACTGGTATACTGTCCTATCTAAGAAAGACGATGTATGGATTGGTTCCTACATCACAGAGAACTATGCTACCAAGAACCGTAAAAATGGTGCTGGTGTAAAAGCCTCTAATGGAATGTGGGAGAGAATTCTTAAAATACTTAAAACCTTGTTCTTATGATTTGGGAAAATGATATGCAGACTCTCATCTCCCAGTGGAGAGAAAGAGAAAATTTATATGAGCCCTCTCAAAGAGAGGTGCTTGAAGAGTGTATTCATGAAATCAACGAACTTATAGATAGAACTCATAAAGAAGAAATGCAGATTGTAGAAGATGAGTTCTTTGACTCTATAGCTGAAGAGGACTTCAAAGATATGATTGCTGATGAAGAACTCATGAGAAGGTCCTCTTTAGATCATGACACATGGTATAATTAAAACTGTAAACAATGACAAGAGAAGAAGTATATGAGTCTTGTCTACAGAAGTTAGGCAATAGTAATTGTCTTTTGCTTGAGGCTGCAACAGGTCTAGGCAAGAGTAAGATAGCAATTGACCTTATTAATACTTTAGTTCAGAAGTATGAAGGCAAACCTACAACTATGCTTCTTCTTGTAGCCAAGAATGTACATAAAACTACTTGGAAAGATGAATTTGAGAAATGGGGAGGAATAAAAGTAGACAATGTAGTCATTGAATGTTATGAATCTCTCAAAAAGCATACAAAAGAAGCATTTGATTTTATTGTCATGGATGAAGTTCATCACATAAAAAGTGATATCAGAAAAGAACTTTTGTCCACTATCAAATTTTCCTATATGCTTGGTCTCAGTGCTACTATTCCCAGAGATCTCAAACAGCTCTTTAAGTACAAGTATAAAGCAGCCATAGTTTCTTGTGATATTACAGAGGCCATTGAGGATGATATTCTACCTGAGCCAGAAATCATTCTCTGGCCTCTATCTCTCGAAACTACAAAAATTTCTGAAACAATAGTTCTTAATCCTAAAATAGCATCTCCAACCATTGAAGCTCCTTTTAAGGATATATGGAAATGGAAGAAAAATAAAACTATAAGGGTCATTATTCGTTGCACTCAGCAACAAAAAATGAATGAGTTAAATTCTCAAATATCTTGGATGAAAGATTTATATATGAGAACAAGAAGCAAACAAAAAGAACAATCTTGGCTTTACCTTTGTGGTAAAAGACTTGAATTTCTTGCTGATTGCAAACTCCAAATAGTAAAACTGCTACTTAGGAAACTTAGGAATTCTCGCACTATTACATTCTGCAAGACTATAAAACAATCAGAAGAATTAGGAAGAAATTGCATTCATTCAAAAAAGAAAAATGCTACGGATATATATGAAAGATTTAATCAAAAGAAGATACATCATATTACCGCAGTAAATATCCTTAACGAGAATGCCAACTTAGTAGATTGCAGATATGCTATCTTTGCTAATCTTTCTTCTTCAGAAGTAATTATTCCTCAACGCTTGGGTAGAGCAATGAGACATAAGAAACCTGTTATTATCGTACCTTATTACACAGGTACTAGAGAAGAGGAGATTGTGCAGAAGATGTTTGCTAATTATAATAGAGAATTTATAAGAATTATTCATTCGATGAAAGAATTATGAAAATATCAATTATTGAAGAAGCATGTAAAAAATACAGTTTAACAATAGAAGAGGCTGCCTGTATATTGGCAGTAAAACTCAATCAAGATACCTCTTATAATGCGATTATTAAAAAATTAGAAGATAGAAAAATATTATTCTATGATGAAAGTGTAAATGACTACTATGTCAGACAGCCATGGGATAATATAATAGAAGAGGTTATCTGTGATTCTTCTAATGGCCATAGTGAAGAAAGACTTCTTAAACTTGCAGAAAAAATAAGAGAGTGTTTTCCTGCAGGCAAACAGCAAAGATTAGGTTCTCCGTATTATTACAGAAGTAATACAAAAGAAATTGTTAGTAAACTAAAGAAATTCTTTCTTATATATGGAAATTTTACAGATGCAGAAATTATAGATGCTACTAAGAGATACGTTGCCTCTTTCTTTGGAAGATACAAAGATATGAGATTAGCCAAATACTTTATCCTTAAAGATGCTATTAAACAAGTTCAAGATGAGAATGGGGAAATAGTAAACAAAGTAGAACAAGTCTCAGATCTTGCTACCTTCTTAGAAAATAAAGATGAAGGCAATATAGAAAACGAAGATTGGATAATGAATTCTAAAAATTAAAATATGATTAAACTTAGTTTTGACAAAGATTATAAAACAGTTTACTCTTTTAATAATCGGGTAACTATTGTTACTCTAAAGGCAGAATTAGTAGGAGGAGCAACAGATTTGTGGTGCAAATGGGATTTAATATCTCATATACCAGAAGACAATTTTGATCCAATGACATCCACACTTACAGTGTCAGGAAAAGCAAAGTGTCATGAAGATGATGTGTTTGACTCTATTTTAGGAGAAAGAATAGCAGAATCTAAAGCAAAAATGAAGTTATATTCTATAATTGCAAAAGCCATAGACAAAACCATAGCAAAATATGCTATTCTTTTAACTGGAAGACCCTATTTAAGAGCAGGAGCAGGAAGGGGAAACTGCCTACTAAAAGCAAGATGGAAATATGAGCATCTTTTACAAGATGAAGCAGAACATCTTAATAAGTTGATATATGAGTCTGATAACAAGAATTTTAAATAATCTTGAAGAAAGAAGACAAAGAGTTCTTAGAGGAGATATAAATTGCATACCTTCACCGTTTAAAGGCTTTAGAAATGATTTCCCTGGCATTGAACAGGGAAAAATGTATCTTGTTAGTGGAGCAAGTAAGAGTGGTAAATCACAAATAACAAGTTACCTATTTCTTTATACTCCCATTTTATATGCTTATTATCATCAAGACAAACTAAGAGTTCAAATATTCTATTTCCCTCTTGAAGAGACACCAGAGAAGATAACCATAAGATTTATGTGTCATCTTCTCTATGTCCTTTCGGGAAGAAAAATAAGAGTATCCCCAATGAAATTGCAATCTATAAGTAAAGAGAATGTTATAGATGCAGATATCCTTAAAGTTCTTAATAGTCTTGAATATAGGAGCATATTAGATTTTTATGAAGAACATGTGCATTTTATTACTGAAAGAAATCCAACAGGATATTATAAGACAGTAAAAAGATATGCTGAAGAAGCAGGCACTATTCATAGAAAAACAATTACCATAGAAAATAAAGAAACAGGAGTAAAACAAGAAAAAGAAGTCTTTGATTACTATGAACCAAAAGATAGAGATGAGTATGTGATAACTATATATGACCATATCAGCCTATGTGAGTTAGAAAGAGGCCTAAACCTCAAACAATGTATAGACAAACTCACTGAATATATGATGGTCTTTAGAAATCACTATAACTATATTCCCATTTGTGTTCAACAGCAGAATATTGAAACTATTGGATTAGATGCTTTTAAAGCAAATAAAATAAGACCTACATTAGCTGGATTAGCTGATTCTAAAGACACAGGAAAGGCTACATCAGTAATGTTAGGAATTACTAATCCATATGCTTTTGAAATTCCTGATTATCTTAAGTATGATATTACAAAATTAAAAGGATATGCACGATTCCTAGAGGTAGTTTTAAATCGTGAAGGAGAAAGTAATGGTGTATTAGCATTATATTTTGATGGTGCAACTAATTTCTTTGCTCCTTTACCTAAAAGCAATGACCACATAGCACTCAAACAAGTATATAAACTAATTCAAGATAATATGACTAAGTAATTTTTTAATATGATTGCCTGGTGACCTATCACTAGGTAATTTTGTGTTCACCAAAAAGAGCAGAAGTGGAATCAGAAAAATGTTTAACTCCAATAGACAGTTGGTGTGTGTATAGACATACGTCTCCTTCTGGGAAAGTATATATAGACATTACACACTATAAAGACCCACAAAAAAGATGGGGTAAAAATGGTATTCTTTATAGTAAATGCTCAGTGTTCTACAGAGCTATTCAAAAGTATGGATGGAATAATATTAAACACGAAATACTATTCTCTGAATTATCTGAAGAAAGAGCAAAGAATCTTGAAGTTTCTTTAATTAGACACTATAGAAATTTAGGCATTTCATATAATATGACAATAGGATGAGATGGACATAATTTTGGAAAGGAAAGTAGAACTGCTAAATATAGGACTACCCAATCCAAAAAATACAGAGAGTCTCATCATAAATATGATAAAGAACAGTATGAAAAATTTAAAGAAAAAAAGAAAGAAGCAGCAAGAAACTATTATAGAAAAAATAGAGAAAAAGTATTAGAGCAAAAGAAAAATCCAGTAACTCTTGAAAAAGCAAGAATAAGAGCAGCAAAATGGAGAGAGGCACATCCTGATTACATGAAAACTTACATGAAAAATTATAATAAAAAATAGAAAATAAATGGCAACTATTGTAGCAATCCTTGGTGCCTCTGGAGATGGAAAAACAACTTCCACTATTATTAATCCAGACGGCAAATTTGACCTTGAGAACTATCAGGGTATGGACCCCGAATCACATTTTATTATCAATCTTGACAGGAAGACTTTACCATTTCCTGGTGGAATGTGGGATGCCGAGCACAAAAACTATATGGAGCCTGCCTCTTTTGAAGGCATTAGAAAGGCCCTTGAATATTGTGCAAAACAAGAAAGCATTAAGTCGATAGCTATTGATACTGTAAATATCTATCTTGCAATGAAAGAATTCAATGATAGAAAAAAGATGTCATTTGATCAATGGAGAGATGTTGCAAATGATGTTATTGAACTTAATATGCTTTGTAATACTTTTCTTAGAAAAGATCAGATTGTCTATATCTTTGGACATACTATGCTTCAAACGCAGCAAGATGGAACAGAGAAAATGGTATTTTCAGTGATTGGAAAGAAACTAACTAAAACTCAGCCAGAAGGTTTTTACCCTATTGTATTAATGACAAGAGTAGAGTATGGAGATGATGGCGATAATAAATATTATTTCCAGACAAGAGCAAATCATTCATCGGCTAAGACACCTCTTGGATTATTTAAAGAGTTTGAGATTCCAAATAGTCTTAAACTTGTAGATAATAGAATACGAGAATATTATAAAATGCAGTAAGACTGCATAAGTATAATCATTAACTAAAATCAAAAAACAATGGAAAAAAGAATTTCGTACACACAGTTTCAGAGTGTGAGGAGTGTAGCAAAGGCAATTGATCCTATTGTCAAAAAACTTAAGCCTATCGAGGACAAGATACAAGCCCTTGAAGAAGAGAGAAAGAACTATCAGGCTATGATTGCTGCCTTAGAAAAGGGCATTGTAGAGGTGACAGGATTCCATGTGACTGACCTTGTGAAGAAGGTGGTAGAGGTTACTGGAACTAATGCTGAGGGTAAACCCATCAAGTCAACAAAATTCTTGCCTACTGACATTGTAAGATATGACGAGGCAAAGAAGCAGTATGTGGTTGCTATTGAAGAAGAGGAAGTAACTACAGAAAATGAAGAGCCTATCGAAGTACCTACTACAGAAGGAGTATTTGGCAATGACTTTGACTATGACGCCCAAAGAGTAGAAGAGGAAAAACAGATTGATCCTCTTTCTAATGACATTTTTCAATAATCTTTTAATTTTTAATGTATGAAAAGAATAAACGCTTACAGTTTTCTTACAATTGGTAACACCAAAGAGTCTACAGAGGCCCAAGAGTTTAAACGTTACATCGGTGTTGCAAGTTCTTATGTGTTAGCAGTTAATCCTTCTAAGAAGGAACTTGAGGCTATCTACGGTAACTCTCAGGATAAAGATCCAGAGTATGTAGTAAATGGAGAGAATGGTAGAGAAGCAAGGGTTCACTTTATAGTGAAGACTGACCCAAAGAAAAACAATGGCATTGAAATTATCAATAGAATGATGTTTACTCTCCGTGAGACTCCTGCCTATAATAGAGATAAGACCAAAGTTCAAGTTATTGATGATTTTGGCAACAGTGCATGGGCATCAGTAGAAGACGCCAAAACAGGAAAGAAACTACTGTCTTCTGAAGGAAAAGAATTAAGGATTGATTCTAAGTACAGAATGGCATATGCAGGAGAAGCAGAACTTGTGTTTTTCCTCAAGGTCTATCTTGGTGTTGAGAGTGTTTTCAATTATGTCAATGGTTCTTGGGTAAAGAAAGAGCATCCTGAGAACTATATGTTTAGTCTGAATCACATTAAAGACTATTTCTCCGGCAACTTCTCTGAGCTTAAAGAGGCTCTTGCCATAAGGCCTAGTAACAAAATTCAGCTGCTTTATGGTATTCGTACTGCAGAGACAGAGAATGGACAGAGGCAGTATCAGGCTATTGCAACCAGAGTCAATATGATTCTTGCTAATAATGCAGGAGAAAGGTCTTATGTTAAACTGGAGAAGGAACTCAATAATGCAAAAGCCTCTGGAGCATATCCAACTACAGAGTTCAAAGTACAACCTCTTGCAGAGTGGGAAGTAACGCCTACAAATCTTGATACTCCTAAGAGTGAAGATCCTTTTGGTGGCTCCTCTTCTGAGTTGCCTTGGGAATAATTCCTCATACTAACCTTTAATAGTGATAATCTTATGATAATAGGAAAGACATCATCAAACATGTCAAAAGTGGAAGTGTTCAGTAGAATAAGTGAGATAGAAGTTTTAACTACTGTATTTCCTGAAGTGCGTACACTTCCTTGCTTGATTTGCTCTCCTATTAGACAAGACAGAAATCCTTCTTTTGGTCTTTACCTAAGCGAAAGTAACCACGTTTATTATAAAGATTTTGCTACAAATGAAAGAGGAGGATTGCTTGACTTACTCTGTAGGTATTGGAGATGCTCGTTTAGGCATGCTCTTGATAAAATATGTGATATGTTCATCAGTAATCAAGAGATAACTATAAAACCTAAACAGATAAAAACCTTTACAAGGAAAGAAGCAAGTAGTCTTACTCAAATACAAGTAGTAGTTAGACCATGGAAGGACTATGACTTTGAATATTGGGAGAGTTATGGGGTTGAAAGAAAATGGCTAAGATATGCAGAAGTCTATCCTATTTCTCATAAGATTGTCACTAAGATGGAAAGTCCAACAAGCAAAGGCATTAAATATATATTCAATGCCGATAAATATGCATATTGTTTTGTTGAAAGAAAAGAGGGAAATGTATCATTAAAAATCTATCAGCCTTTTAATAAACAGGGGTTCAAATGGTGCAGTAAAATGGATAGTTCTGTCATTGGTCTTTGGTCTAAAATACCAGAAACTGGCGATAGAGTGATTATATGTTCTTCTCTTAAAGATGCTTTATGTATATCATGCCAATTACATATACCTACATTGTGTCTTCAAGGAGAAGGATATAGTATGTCGAATACTGCCATCAGAGAATTAAAACAGAGGTACAAAAGAATTTTTATAGCCTTTGATACCGACATTCCAGGTATTATGGATGGTAAAAAACTTGCTAAACAGACAGGATTTATACATGTAATTCCAAACCTAGGTAAAGAAAAAGACTTTTCTGATTACTATAAGGCTTTAGATAATAAAGAGGATTTTAAAAAACTGCGAGAATACTTCTTGTAGCCATAGTGTTTATGTTAGGGGGAGAGGAACAATGTCCTCTCTCCTTTTTATTTTACAAGTATTATGTATGGAAATAGAAAAGACCTTTAAAAGGCTGTTGATAAAGAGTCCGTTTTATGGTCTCTTTTGTCTCAGTCTACCTAAGACAATAACTACGACAATAGACACTCTATGTGTAAGAAGAAAAGGCATCAATCTTGAGTTATGTATTAATCCGGAGTTCTGGGAAAACTACTCAGATGATGAACAGATTGCCTTACTCCAGCATGAGCTTAATAGCTAGGCTCCTTTCTATAGTAATATAGAATGTAAAAGACTTTAAATTGCGGGAACCTCCTTAGAGATTAACGTACCAACTTTACATAGTAATGTAGTAAAGGGCTGAACTAATTATTCAGGTATGGTAAAAAGCGTTAATATTGGAAAATCCGCAGCGAAATTTCTTCTATATTTTAAAATAAATTACTATCTTTGTATTGAATATTAACTCATATAAAATTATGTATATTAGAAAGTTTTCAGGGGAAGAGATTGAAAAAATTGTAAATTTATACGTAGAACAAAAATTAGCAATTAATAAAATAGCTCGCATTTTTAAAGCGGGAGATAAAACTGTTGCTAAAGTATTACATTCGTTTGATGTAGTTAGAGCAGTAGGTAAAAATTACTTATATGAATGTAATGAATCCTTTTTTGAAGTGATTGACACTGAAATTAAAGCATATTGGCTTGGAGTAATGTTTGCTGATGGAAATGTTTCTATCGGTAAATGTGGAACAGGTCAATTGTTTGTGTCCTCTATTGACAGAGATTGGTTAAATCAGTTTAAAAAAGATATTGGTTTTACTGGAAATTTACTTAAAGAGACACATCCTCACTACCATAAAGACATTTGGAAGTTACATATTACCAGTAACAAACTTTTCAAGGATCTTTGTAAATTAGGATGCGTTCCTTGTAAATCAAATATTATTCAATTTCCCCCTCTTGAAAATTCACTGGTACATCATTTTATAAGAGGGTATTTTGATGGGGATGGGTGTGTTAGTATTCATAAATATTTACCTGGGAAAGATAATACAACTTTGAATAGTGGTGTTTGTAGTGGTTCCAGGGAATTTTTAGAAAGTTTAATACAGTATGTACCAACAAAATACAATAAAATAAAACACTACAATAATGTCTATACAGTAGTTTATAGCGTTAAAGACTCATATAAATTCTATAATTATATGTATTCTGATGCTACTGTATTTCTTGAAAGAAAGAAAGTAAAATTTGAAAAATATGCAGAAGAAAGACGTTCAACGACTATAATAAGTCCATCCCAAAACGGGATGAAGGTATAGTCTGGTCTAATATGAAAGTATTAGTTAACAATCGTAGTCATATTGCCTTTCAACATATGTTTATGGTTAACTCCTTTACGAATGCGCAAATATTTAATATTGCTGCAGACATGGAAGTAAACTCTTACATAGAGAATCTTCCTAGTGATGGATGTAAAGCATCCGATATTGGCTTACCTGATGGACAAGGAACTAAGTATTATTATGAAGCGCTGACAAATCAAAGTCAACAATCTCAACAACAACAGCAACAACAACAATCTAATCAGGAAGGTCAAGGACAAGGTAGCTCTCAAGGAGGAGGGCAAGAAGATAAACAAGAAAAGAAAGAAAGTCAGTATCCAAAGGGACTACCAGAAGGAAAGAAGCCTTTGGATGACCATAACTCTTGGAAAGACTTTAGAGATGTACCAGAAGCCACCAAGCAATTGATGGTGAACAATGTGAATACTCTCTTGAAAAGCACTGCTGAACAGATATCAAGACAGAATGGAACTATTCCAGGAGAATTATCTGAAATAATATCCAAGCTTAATGAGAAAAAGCCTGAGATATTTAACTGGAAGCATTATTTCAGAAGACTCCTTGGCTCTATATATGATGTAAATATAAAGACAACCAGAAGAAAGGAATCTAAAAGATTTGAGGGAGCAGCAGGTATACAACACAAGAAGAAAGTCAGTATTCTTGTTGCAGTAGATACCTCAGGCTCAGTATCAACAGAGGAACTCAGAGATTTCTTTGGTGAAATAGAATATATCTATAAAGCAGGAGCAAGAGTAACTATTCTTGAATGTGATACCCGTATTAACAAGATAGTAGAGTATGATGGTAAGAGAATACCTGAGATATATGGTAGAGGAGGAACTGACTTTAATCCACCTGTAGAATACTACATCAAGCACAAGAAAGAATATGCTTCTCTTATCTATTTCACTGATGGAGAATGTTCTTTGCCTAATAGGAATCTTTCTGGTATGGTATGGGTAATTACATCTAATGGAATGCATCAGGATTTTCCTGGTAAAGTAATTTATATTCCAGAAGAACATGGATAAACTTAAGGAACCAAGAGTATGGAAAATAGAAGAAATCGGAGAACATTCAATAATATTATCTTTTATACTTCCACTCTCTAACAGAAAAATATTGCTTCCAAATCCAGATGCTAACTTTCGAAAAAAGTATGGAATTATGTCTTATATGAAATTTGAAGCTGCATTTGGAATACCAGTTGCAGAAGATGTACATACCCCAGAAACAGTAGTTGTATATTTTAAAGATAAAGTACCAGATTGGCTAAAGGTAGGTATGGAAGTAATTTACTAACATAATAATTTATAGAGCTATAACAATTGAAGAAGTACAAATCCTATAGAACAGCCATTGTAAAAGATGTAGGAGAATATTCTATATTTATACAGAAGAAACTCCCTGAATGGACAGACATCTTGAATATCTCAAGAAAAGGAAAGAGAAAGTGGTACACTTCTCAAGAGACTTTAAAGACTCCAGAAGGTATAGTTTTTTATTTTGATGAGAGGGTAGATGATGTATTCAAGAAAGGATGCATATATCCTATAAAGGTGTTTAGGGAAGTTAGATTCTTCGATGTCTCTACACAGGCTATAAAAAGCATCAAAATGGATGTAGATAATCTTGACATAATTAAGTAGAAAAACTTATGACAAATTTAAATGAGATGACCATCAGTGAATTTACTGATGTACTAAATTATTTGCTTGACAACAACAAGCAATTGGAAGAACAGGGCCTAACTCCTATTGCCATTGGTATAGAAGGAGCAGCAGGTATTGGTAAGGTGGTCTAAGTGTTTTCCTTAGCTAGCTTCATATTTGTATTGGTATTCGTAATTTTGCATAAAAATTTACGAATATATTGAATTTAGAAAAATTAGTAAGGTTAAACTCTGAAGGATATACTAAGAAAGAAATGGCAAAAGAGTTAAATGTTTGTAGGACAACAGTACAAAGAGCTCTTAAAAAATTGCATTTAAATACCCCTAACTATCATAATGCTCTAAAATTTGATAATACAGTATTTGACTGTATTGATTCAGAAGAAAAAGCATATTGGTTAGGATTTTTATATGCAGACGGAAATGTGTCTTCTACAATAAACAATGTAGAATTATCACTTTCTGCTGTAGATGCTGACCATCTTGAGAAATATAGAAAATTTCTGAAAAATGAATCGCCTGTAAAAATAAGTGCTGTCACTTGTAATGGCAAAAATTTTCTAAGATGTAGGCTAGCCGTAACAAATAAACATTTCAAAGAGCAATTAGTTTCTTTAGGATGTATCCCAAATAAATCATTAAATCTTAAGTTTCCAAAAGATATATTTAAGTATGATGATTTGAAATATCACTTCATAAGAGGCTATGTAGATGGTGATGGCTGTATATCATTTACTCCATCTGGAAGATTGCATTTACAAATTATAGGAACAAAAGAATTTCTTTATGATATTAAGGAAATTTTTCCTATGTTTTCAAATTTAATGCACGATAAAAGATGGAAAAATAATACTTATTGTATGTCATGTAATTGCAATAACGCGGATGAAGTGATAACCAAACTATACAAAAATTCTAATATTTATTTACAACGCAAATATGATAGACTTGCCGTCTTATCAAGTAATTGGTAAGATTATTACAGTGTAAAATCGGTGAAGGCTGAGATGCTAATACCGAGATAATTCAGCAGATTGCGAAAGGCTGTTGAACATTGTAACGCGTAGATGGTGAATAAATATAATCCATCCAAGAGTGCCCTGCTCCTGTATAAAACTACAGGATGAAAATGTACGCTGAGCTATAGAGAAATCAATCTATAGAAGTAAGGATAAAAAGCCTTACGATAACAAAACTGAAGACTTCTCTCATACAGCAAGTTGCTGAGAAGAGAGGAATGACTCTTTGTAAACTAAATCTCTCACAGTTAGAGGAAGTAGGTGATTTGTGTGGTTTTCCTCAAAAGGAAGTGCTCTTACAATGGACAGGCAAAGATGGCTCACAGAAAACCAAATGGTGGCCTGAGAACTTATTATCAAAGGTGCCTTCTAATGTCACTGTTACCAATCACACAAGAATGGGATATGCTACTCCTTCTTGGTTACCTAAAGAGGAGAATCCTAATGGATGTATTCTTTGTTTGGATGATTACACTAGGGCAAATGTCCTGTTTATGCAGGCTACTATGGAGTTAATAAATGAAGGTAAGTATATCTCTTGGAATCTTCCTAAGAATACTACCATCTGTTTGACTACTAATCCTGATGATGGAGAGTTTAGTGTTCAGTCTTTGGATCCAGCTCAAAAGACGAGGTTTATTAACTTTAATCTTAAACTTGATGTCAAAGATTGGGCTTCTTGGGCAGAGTTTCACCAAGTAGATTCTAGAGCAATTAACTTTTGTCTTCTATATGGAGATGAGATATTCAAGAAGCATAACAATATCCAGACTATTAATCCAAGAGCCTATACTACTTTCTGTAAGGCCATCAGTGGAATACCTAATTGGGAGGATGATAAATCTCTTGCTTTGATTCTCAATATCTCTAAGGGATGTTTTCTGAATGATAAAGACAATGTGGTAGGTACTTTATTTACTACCTTTATTGCTCAAAGATTGGATAAACTGATTCCTCCAAAGGATATGCTGATGCAGAAATGGGATACAGTAGAGCCCAAAATCTATGATTGTACTCATGAAGGAGAAAGATTTAAGCCTGAAATAGCAAGTATTCTTGCAATCAGGTTGTTAAACTATATCCTTTATTACTTCTCACAGAAGGAAAGCAAATCAAATCTTGTTCAAGACAGGCTTCTTGAGTTTGTCAACAATGATAGGAAACTCTTTTCTGATGATTTGCTATTCCATATTATTAAGACTATAATGGCCAAGTATCCTGCAAGAAGCAACAGGTTACTTCTTAATGCAGATATAAGGAATAAAGTGATTATTTAAAACCAAAACCATGGCTAAAACAAAAGGTTCAAAGTATTATGGGTATGAAGACTATCAAGTAACCAGGATAGGTTACAGCATATTTGAGAGTACTACTCACTCATGCAATCCATACTGTTGGTGGTATGGGAATAATGTTTTTATGCATTATCCCATAGATGCAAGCTATATTAATGACTATGACTTCATACTTGAGATAAAGGAAAATCCTCAAGCTCTTATTGGTGCAAGCAAGGTGTACATACATCCTTCTTGTACTATTCCTAGAACTTCTCTGGCATCTAAATATAAAAGGTGTTTAAATGCTGTAATGGCAGATGCCATTATAGTGCCAGGAAAAAGCACTACAGATGTGGAGGTTTGGAGGCGTACAGCAGTATTCATAAATGACACTGCAAAGAAGGTATATTTGTGTATGTTTTATACAGATTCCCAAACAGATATTCTATTAAGCAATACTAAGCTAGGTACCAAATTGATAAATCTAGTGCCTCCTATATCCCATCAAAACTTAGATGATGCTATAAGAGAAGCCACATTAGAATATTGTGGTCCTATAGCTGGATTCAACAGTGCTACTATGTTTGCTCTTGACTACATGATTGGTCTGCTTCCTAAAGATAAGATAGTATTTCAAGATACTATAATGAAGACATTAGGAGATGAGAGTAATGTTCCTACATATGAGAACATGGTGTCTATAGCTGAAATGCTGGATAGCAAAAGTGATGATGTTGTAGATTTAGGCTTAAAGACTCTGGCTGCATTAGATTATGCAAAGTATCCACAAAGTGTATTAACTGTATTAATGAACAATACAGCGTGGAGATATGCTAAGGCTAAGACTAGTACTGCTGTAAAATATATGTTGAAGAAACTAAACTGTTACAGTGGTTACTATGTTTCTTACAATGACAGATATATAAGTCAAGCAGATTATGATTTAACTGAAAGATTAGTAAGAAAGTTGAATAATTATGATGATGAAAAATATCTTGCTTATTGCTACAGGCTTCCATTTGTTTATGTTGATGAGAAAGATGTTGTCCATCCAAGGATAAAAGCAGAAGAATGACTATAGAAGAGTACTTTGGAGATTGGAGTAAGGTAATTAATCTTAAGGAAGCTAACAAGATAGTAAATAGATTGACTACATATAATAATGTATGTCCACAAATCAAAGATATCTTTAAGGCTTTTCGCTATTGCACTCTCAGTAATCTGAGAGTGCTTATTTTAGGTCAAGACCCTTACCCTGATCTCTATAAAGGAAAACCAAGAGCAACAGGCATAGCCTTTGGCAATGCTCCTAATACTCCATTGAAAGACTACTCTCCTTCATTAGATGTTATTAGAAACTCTGTTATTGATTTTAGTACTTACAAGACAGAGGTTAACTTTGACTGCAGTTTGGAGAAGTGGGAGGAGCAAGGAGTGCTAATGCTAAATTCAGCACTATCTTGTGAGGTTGGAAAGCCTCAAGCACATGCTCTTTTATGGAGACCCTTTATGAAATCCTTACTTTCAAAATTATCAGAATGGACTACAGGTATTGTCTATGTCCTTATGGGCAGCGCCGCACAGTCTTATGAGGATTATATAAACAGTAAGTTTAATCATATCCTAAAGACTAGACATCCGGCATACTACTCAAGAATACATGAAGACATGCCTTCAGAAGTTTGGACTGAGGTAAATAACATTCTCATTGGTCAGAATGGCTATGGGATTAAATGGTTTAACATTATAAATTAAAAACAAATGAACAAGAAAAAGTTTGAGTTCTTTAAGAGTGTAGACAACAGCATCAAGAATGAGAAAGATCAACCTAAAAGTATTGAAGATTTGATTGATGGTCTTCAAGGAATGATTGGCGTAATGGTTGGAATCATTGAAAATGAAGTAGACAAAGAAGACAAAGCAGAGTGTGAGGAGGGAGAGTGTGAGTGTAATAGTAATGACTGGTGTATAGAGAAGTTGATGCACTATATCATTGCTGACCAGGAGAGGCTTGATAATCGTCTTGCTGCCTTAGAGAAGGAGATGAAGGAAGCTAATAAGGAGATTTCTGACATTCTGAAGAAGGTACTTAAAGATGAGTAGAATCCAAGGAGTAGCAGAAAAGGAGTACAAAGGTGTGAAGTATCGAAGTACTCTGGAGGCTGATACTGCTGAGGTACTTGATACACTAGGTATTCCTTTTGAATATGAGAAAAGAAAGATAACCCTGTTAGATAGTTTTAGATGTCCCTTCCAAAAGGATAAAGTCAGAGCTATAACATATAAGCCAGATTTTGTAATAGGCCCTATAATGCTTGAGTGTAAAGGATTCGAAACTCCTGAATGGAAGAACAAGAAGAAATATATATTCAAGTATCTAATGGAGAATGAGCCTTCTACTATATTCTATCAAATCAAGAATTGCAAGAAGGCTCTTCTCCAAGCCTTAGACAATCATTGGACCTATCTAGGCTATGCTATTGAGGTTACTCATAAACCTGTAAGAGGCAAGCAAGGCGAGCCAAGATTGTTTGACTCTGTAGAACAGGCTTTGCATGACTTAGGTCTTGGAAGTAAAGGCACTACAGCTATTCTTCAGGTTATGTTATGTAAAAAAGAGTATGCTTATGGTTATAAGTGGAAACTAAAGAAGATTACATTATGAACAAAGAACTAAGTGCTATAGCACTTCCAATCACAGAGCCCCAATATAGGGCAATGCCAGAACTTAGTTATTCTATCCTGTCAACTTATGAGAAAACAGGATATGATGGCCTTAATCACTTGTTTGATAAGATAGAGAGTCCTTCTCTTACATTGGGTTCCATTGTTGATACTCTTCTTACAGGAGGAGAAGATGAATTCCATAAACTCTTCCAAGTATTAGATATCAATGTTACTGATGGAGGTAAAGATGTATGCAATCAATTGCTTACTATGAACCTTCCATATCAGTCCTTTGAAGAGATTCCTGAGATAGTAGTTTCTGTTGCTGCTAAAGATGCTGGATTCTGGAAAGCAGACAAGTGGGATAAAATAAGGTATAGAGAAGTCTTAAAGACAGGAAACATAGTAGAGTATTTCAATGCCTTGCTTCATGCAGATAGGACTATTGTAGATACTAATATGTATAATGATGCTCTTAATATGGTTAGAGCGTTAAAGGAATCTCCTACTACTTCTCATTACTTTGCAGACAATGACCCTTTCTCTTCTGTTCAAAGGTACTATCAATTAAAGTTCAGGGCTACTCTTGAAGGTGTAGGATACAGATGTATGGCTGATTTGATTTGTGTAGACTATGATGCCAAGAAGATTTATCCTATAGACCTTAAGACAAGCGGACACTCTGAGTGGAATTTTGAAGGAAGTTTCTTGCAGTGGTCTTATATGATTCAAGCAAGACTTTATTGGAGAATCATAAGAGATAACCTTAATAGAGATCCTTACTTCAAAGATTTCTCATTGGAGAACTATAGGTTTATTGTTGTCAATAAGATTTCCTTGACTCCTCTTGTATGGGAATTCCCCCTGACCAAGAGTATAGGTACCTTGGTTGATGACAGAGGCAAGGAGTATAGAGATCCTTATGAGATAGGTAAGGAACTTAGAGGTTACCTTGATTGTAAGCCGCCTGTGCCTAATGGCATTAGGCAGGATGGAGTGAATGAGATTAAATGTTTGAAACTAACTGCTAACAATATAAGTGAATGAAAGTCATTAAGAGAGATGCTAGGATAGAGGAGTTTGATTCTCAAAAGATAGAGAGTGCCATACTAAAAGCCATTGAGGCAAGTGGTACTAATCTAGAAGGAAAGTGGAAAAAGAATACTGTTCAAGTTATCAAAGAGTTCTGTGACAGACTTGCCAGTGGAATGGATGAGATGAATGTTGAGAATATCCAAGACCTTGTAGAGTCTTTCATGATGGCTCAACAGTGGTTCAGAGCAGCCAAAGTCTATATCCTTTACAGGGAACAGCATAAACAGGCTAGGCTGGTTAAGGACAAGCTGAAGTATATTCATAAGTATGCTGAATCAAATGATTCTGCTGCTAATTTATCCAACACTGATGATAATGCTAATGCTAGTAGAAAGAATATGGCTACTCTTGAAGGAGAGTTATATAAAGATACTAACAGGATAGTACAGAGAAGTTGGATGAAAGAGATGCTTACTGAGATTGAGTCTCCTTACAGGAAGCAATACATCAAAGACTTAAAGCATCATATATTCTATCAGCATGATGAGACTGGAGGAATTAAGCCTTATTGTTCTGCTTATACTATATATCCTCTCTTAGTAGACGGCACATCATCTATTGATGGTACTAAGAATCATGCTCCTAAGCATCTCAGTTCTTTTGTAGGACAGTTTCAAAACTTAGTGTTCTTGCTCTCTGCTCAGAAGAAAGGAGCAGGAGCCTATGGAGAGTTCTTTAACTTCTTTAGTTACTTCTGTGAGAAAGAGTGGGGAAAAAGGTACTACGAGAAAGCAGATGTGATTATTACCAATGAGCACTGTCTTCAACAGAGAACTATTGGCCAAACTATTGATCAATACTTTCAGTCAGTAACTCATTACATTAATCAACCCGCTGGCAACAGGGGATACCAAAGTCCGTTTACAAATTTCAATGTCTTTGACTCCTACTATTGGCATGCTATGTTTGATGACTTTACTTTCCCTGATGGCTCTAAAGCCAATTGGGAAGCTGTTAACTGGCTCCAAAAGAGGTATATGAAGTGGCTTAATGAAGAAAGGACTAAGACTCTTCTGACTTTCCCAGTAATGACTGTATGTCTGCTTACTGATGGTAAGGATGTTCTTGATAAGGAATACAAAGACTTTGTTACTACACAGTGGGCAGAAGGGGATAGTTTCTTCGTGTATCTCTCAGAGAATGCAGATAGTATATCTTCTTGCTGTAGACTTAGAAATGAGATTACTGACAATACCTTTAGTTCTACTACAGGACTTACAGGTGTTCAGACAGGTTCTTGCAATGTGATGACCTTGAATCTTAATAGGATTGTTCAGGATTGGAGTAAAACTGTTAAGGCAAAAAGGTACACATCTCCAGAAGATGAAGGTATTGAAGTACCAGCAAATTTGTTTCTAATTAGAGGGCAATGGCTTAAAGATCCAAGTATGCTAAAAAAACATCTTAAAGAGTATCTTGAGTCAATTCTTGACAGAATCTATGACTATCAGAAAGCCTATAAGACAGGTCTTTACAAGTTAGCAAAGCAAGGAATGTTTCCTCAAGTGAGTGCAGGATATATTAACTTTGATAAGCTCTACTGTACTATTGGTGTTAATGGCCTTAATGAAGCCGCAAGGTTCTTAGGGATGGAAGTATCTAACAATCAAGAGTATATGGAGTTTGCAGCATGGATTCTTAAAGTGATAAAGGACTATAACAAAGAGAATTCTACAAAGAAATTCATGTTCAACTTAGAGCTTGTTCCTGCAGAGAGTCTTGGAGTAAAGAACTATAATTGGGATAAAGAGGAGGGATACTTGGTACCTGATGATGAGAATCTTTATAATTCATACATCTATGATGCTCATGATGATACCTCTATTCTTGATAAGATTGCTATGCAGGGAGGACAGATTGCTAAATCTATTGATGGAGGACAGGCATCTCATCTTAACCTTCAAGAGAACCTTAGCAAGTATCAGTATGAAAAACTTCTTGAGTATGCTGTTCAGAAAGGTAATTCCTATATTACATTCAATGTTCCTCAGACACAATGTGATGACTGTGGCTTTATAGCAAAGCATCCTTTTGACAAATGTCCTAAGTGTGGAAGTAATAAGGTAACCCAATGGACGCGTATTATTGGCTACTTAAGGCCCATCAAAGCATGGTCAGAAGCAAGACAAGAGGAGGGAGCACACAGATACTTTGCTAAAGATGTTTAAATATTTATACATTAAATAATATGGAAGCAATATTTATGCCAGGAGGAGATGACTTTGAGCCTTGGCATGGTCCAAATTTTTCTCCAGGAGAAATGCGTTTAATGGTTGCTTTACTTAAGCATTATAGAGATAAATCATTAGATAATTTCTTAAACAAATTTTAGAATGTTTAAATACCTCTATGCTAAAAGTATAATACAATGGAAGAAGAGTTTGAAATTATTGGTTGGCCAGAGATTGAAGAATACATGGAACTAGAAGATTTTGAAGCCAATGCTACTCTTATTGAGCCTAATGGTGCTATGGGAATAGATAGTAGTACTTATCTTGTGAGCAAAAAATGGCTTGATTCTCTATGTGATGCTTAAATATCTCTATTGCAATACAGATTATGGTTGAGCGCAAGGCTCCCATCTATATCCCTTATAACCGTTAGGGTTATTTACAATACCTGCATGAGCAGCAGCCTCAGAATTACCATAAAAACGGGAGATATCTCTATATGAATCCCAGATTTTTATTAGTTCTCCAGATTTGGAATACTGCTTAACAGCAATTGACGAATGATGAGAGAGCTTTGATATGTTAAGAGGCATTGGATCATCCTTCAACTTCCAAAAGAAGTTTTTATAATAGCCTTTTGCACTATCTGCTCTATTCATCGCTTTCCAAAAAGCAGCCTGAGTGCCACCAACGGATTGATATGCTCTTTTATAAGAATCAAATTCATTGATTAACTCACCTCGCAGGGAATATTGCTGCACAGCTTTTCCTGCATGAGTAGAAGGATGCTTCATGTTTCTGAGTGCTCTTAATTGATTTTCATTTAATTTAATATGCTTACTTTTCATTATTTGAGATATCTTTTTTCTATGCTCTTCAGAACAAGGCACTCCAATAGTGCCTCCACCTCCTGCTGCTATATTATAACCAAACTTTGGATCTGTACTTTTGTATTTTTGAATGTAATAAATCTCCATTATATCAAGAATCTGTTTAACATAGCCTGGTATATCGGATACGACTTCATATATTACGTCATAAACAAAATCATCATACCCATATTTTGCTATAGCACTATAAAAGTGAGAACGCCACTCTGTGTGCATGTGTCTGTGAGCACTCTTACGTTTTATCTCATCAATTGTCTGCCCAATGTAGACCTTACCAGTTGTCTTACATGTGTATTTGTAAATAATTCCTCTCATAAAAAACTATTTTAGCATAAAATTTATACACAAAAATAATATTTAAGATAATATGAAAAAAGAATCTAAAGAAAGGGCTAAGGATGCTTAAGTATCTTTATATACACGAGATTTTCCGTGAAGTGCCCGATGAGATAACATTAGGCATCTCTATCTCTGGATGTCAAATAAGATGTAAAGGATGTCATAGCAGAGAACTTTGGGAAGACAAGGGTACTGTGTTAAGTATTCCTGCATTAGAGAGACTAATTAATAACCATCAAGGTATTACTTGTGTCTGTTTGTTTGGAGGAGAGCATGATATAGACACCCTCAAAGAATTATTTGCTTATGTTAAGCAGAAAAACTTAAAGTCTGCATGGTATTGTGGACTTGATTGGATTCCTAGAGAACATGTTGACATCTTGAAGCATCTGGATTACTACAAAGTAGGACATTTTGACATGGAACTTGGAGGGCTTGACTCTCCTACTACTAATCAGCAACTTTATCAGATAAGTAAAGATGATGAAGTTGGTTTAATAATAGAAGATATTACTTATAAACTTCAAAAGAATGACAATAAAAGTATTAGAGAAAACGGAAGGATGTCTACCTAAAGTAATAGCTATAGGAGACTGGATAGACTTAACAACATCTGTGGATATAACTCTCAGAGCTCCTTTTGCAACAATGCTTAAAAGGCACAGGAAGGGCAAAGAAGAAGAAAGAACAAGAGAAGTTATATTTGATTCCACTCTCATTCCACTAGGAATATGTGTAGAGGTACCAAAAGGCATGGAGTCTGTAATAGTGCCAAGAAGCTCAACATTTAAAAAGTATGGAATACTTCAAAGTAACTCTGAGGGCATCATAGACTATAAATATAACTCGAATGAAGATGAATGGAAGATGCCTATATTAAGCACAAGAGCTGTAACTATACCTAAAGGTACTAGAATTGCACAATTTAGAATCCAATTATCTCAAAAAGCTACTTTCTGGCAAAAAATAAAATGGCTCTTTAGCAATTCAATTAAAATAGAGAAAGTAGATACCCTTGATAATGAAAAGAGGGGAGGATTTGGAAGTACTGGAAACTAATAAAGATAAACCTAAAATCATGTTTAAGAAAATATTTAATAAATTATTCAAAAAAACAGAGGTAATGTCATTCAAACAGGGTTTTGACCTTACTGAAATGCCTATAATCACATTATACCAAAAAGAAAAAAAGTTCAACTTTCTTCTTGATACTGGATCAAACAGGAATATCATAGACAAAAATATTCTCAGTCAAATTGAATATGATACACTTGAAGATAAAGCCTCTTTAATGGAATCTGATGGTAGGCATAAAGAATTAAGTTTATGTACAATTACTTTATCCTATAAAGACAAGGAATATAAATATGATTATATCATTAAGGACTTAAATCTTGCTTTTAACACAATAAAGCAAAATACAGGAGTTAATCTGCATGGAATTATAGGCTCTATGTTCTTTAATGAGTATAAATATGTACTTGATTTTGATGAACTAATAGCTTACAGTAAAATGTGATCACTATGGTATACTTGGTGACAAGACATCAAGAACTCTTTGAGGGAGAATTCTATAGTCGAATGTCTATAGAAGACTCTCTCAGAGAGATTTCTTCTTGGAAAATGATTCAGTTTGATACTGAGGGAACAGGATTGGATTGTCATATAGCAAAAATGCTGACAATGCAATTTGGAAAACCAGATAAAAGCATTCAGATTGTTGTAGATGTAACTACTATAAATCCTTTACTATATAAAGATGTAATAGAAAATGGATTTTTAATAGGGCAAAATCTCAAGTATGATATAAAAATGCTATTTGCTGTAGGAATTTGTCCTATGAGATGCTATGATACAATGATTGCTGAAATGCTTAGATATTTAGCATATCCTCCAGGAATGTATAAAATGTCCTTAAAAGAAATAACTTTACGATATCTCAATAAAAATATTGATAAGTCAGTAAGAGGGAAGATTGCACATGTAGGATTAATCCCAGAAGTTGTGGTATATGCAGCTAATGATGTTGTGGATTTAATAGATATTATGAATCTACAGATACAATATTTTAAGAGTATTAATGCAATGAAGGCCCTTCAAATAGAGTGTAGTTTTACTATTCCATGTGCCTATTATGAATTTTGTGGGGTAAAATTGGATGAGAAAGCCTGGATGTCTTTCTACGAAGAAAATGTAAAGAAGTTCAAAGAGGCAGAAAAAGCTCTTAATGATTTTGTGGTCTCTTTGGGTAATCCTAAATTTATAGAAAAGACAGTTCAACTTGATTTATTTATGGAAGTAGATACTTCTCCACATTGCAAAATTAATTGGAATAGTACAAAAGATGTAGTTCCATTACTTAAGTTTCTGGGATTTAATACTAAAGGATACAACAAAGAAAAGAAAGAAGATACTGAAAGTAAAGAATTGAAGTTACTTAAGAAACAGAGATCTGTTAATCCAGAATTTGTTAAACTATTCGAACAGTATTCCAAATTAAATAAATTATGTACTACTTATGGAATGCAATATATAAATGCAATTAATCCAAAGACTGGTAGAATACATACAGAATTTAGAGCACTTGGAACAGATACTGGAAGACTTGCATGCGGTTCTCAAAAAACCAATGAAGATTTAGCTAAATTAAAAGGCTTGCCTTTAAAGACAGATGATCCCAAATTAAAATGCTGCTATCCACAGGTTCAAAATCTTCCTAATAGTGATGAAGTAAGATCTTGTTTTATTGCTGAAGATGGAAATAATTTCTTGTCAATAGATTACAACTCTGAGGAATCAAGACTTTTGGCAAGTTTATCTGAAGATAAAGGAATGCTTGAAGTATTTGAAAAAGGATATGACATGCATAGCTATGTAGCATATCTTATTTATCCAGACAAAATACCTAGAGACTTCGATATAAGAAAAATTAAAAAAGAATTCCATGATTTAAGACAAGCAGCTAAAGGACCTGAGTTTAAACATTAAGAATTATATTTAGAATGACTTAAGCTATAGTTAAGACTCTTGAATTTACGCATAAATCATTGTAACTTTGCTATGTTCTAAAAGATAGCATTATGAAATTAAATGATTTACAAAAGCAAGAGTTAGTTCAAGATTACAAAAATGGTACTACTTGGAATGAATTATGTAAGAAATACAATACCAACTTACCTACCATTCACAAGATTTTAAAAAAGAACAATGTTCAAAAAACCAGAATGCAAGAAGCAACATGGAGCAGCGAAAAACAAAATTTGTTTACTGAGATGTATTTGTCTAATTGCACCTACAAAGAGATGTATGATGCTTTAAATTGTAAAGGAGGAACTTTAACTTATTGGGCACATAAACTTAATCTGCCGATGAGAGGCAGTGGAAGAAATAATTTATATCCAAATAAGTTTTTGGATCATACTCCAGAAAGTGATTATTGGCTTGGTTATTTATTTGCTGATGGACATATTGGAGTGTATCTAAAAAATAAAGGAGTAAATACATACACTATACAGCTTGCTTCAGAAAAGGAATATGTGGTAAAGAAATTTAAAGAATGGTATGATAATATACCACATATCTATAGTAGGCCATACACTTTAAAGGATGGAACTATAAAGCAGATATATAAAGCAGAAATAGGTTGTAAAGAAATTGCATTATGGTTTAAAAAGGAACTGAAAATAGATAATAAAAAGCATCATTCTCTTAATCCACCCATCGAAATTAATTGGGATATTGTAAGAGGTTTCTTTGAGGGAGATGGTTGTAGTTCAAAAGGACAATTTGTTCTTAATTCTTGTTCTAAAATATGGTTAGAGAAAATTGGGAAATTTTTAAGTTCTCAGAATATAGAATATAAAATATCAAAGTCATATTCAGATTGTTGGTGTTTGGGAGTCTATAAGAAAGAAGAAATTAAAAAACTTGTACCATTAATGTACGAACATAAATACTATTGTCACGAATATAAATACTTAAATTTTGAACCCCTCATTAGTAATAATGAGGTAAACATTGGGTGAATTGCTGGAAGGCTAAAGGGAAAATCCCCAGGCTAATCAGCAGCCAAGCTTGGGAAGTGCATAAAAGTACCAAGAAGGTTCAACGACTAACAGGTGAATAGCACAAATGATAAACCTGACACGAGCGCCCAACATCCCTCTGGGATGAAGATATAGTCTGAGCTGTATGGAAACATACAGAAATAAAAGATAAAGAGCTTTTATGATAACAAAACTGACATTTGCTTTTTTGGGTAATTGGGCAACATTGGTGGCTAATTATGGTATGCCCAAAGAAGAAGCTATGGCTATAGAAAATAACTATAAGAAAGGCTTTGAAGGAGCAACCAAATATCAAGAAATGTGTAAAAAGAGAACTGAGGCTAGCGGAATTATTTATATATGCAAAGAAACTGGACATATTGCTAAATGGTGGGATTGGGATAAATGGAATGAAAGACAGCATTCTAAAGAATTCTGGGATACTTATAGAACTTTAAAAGAATCTGGAAAGCCTATTCCTGAAATCTATTCAGAACACTTTGCAGCAAGAAATAAGTGGGACAAAAATAGTGTTAATAGTACTACTCAAGGACTAGGAGCAGTAATTTTTAAACATTTTAATTATGAACTATACAAATGGATAATAGAAAAAGGCTATTTTAATAAGGTTAAATTCTGTGTACCAGTTCATGATGAAATTTGTTTAGAGGCTCCTGAAGAACTCACAGAAGAGGTTGTAAAAGCCACAAAGCATTTTATGGAATCTATAGGTTCTATGTATTGTCATAAACTTCCTCTTCCTGCTCAAGAAGAAATTGGAAAATTTTGGAAACATTAATATGAAAGAAGACTGGTAGATATAAATGGAAGGAAGTATAAATAAAAATATCTTGATTAATTTTATGAAACAATTAATAACTTTAATACTGATGATTTTGTTACATCCTCACCTACCTGCTCAAACTATTGAGCAGGTAGAGAGGGAGCTTATCAGACAACAAGTGCCTCACTATAAGATAGTGTTAGCACAAGCAAGACATGAAACAGGTAACTTTACATCAAGATTATGTAAGGTAAATCATAACCTGTTTGGTATAAAACACAATGGGAGATATGCTAAATATCACAATTGGCAGGCCTCTATAGCAGATTATAAAAAGAGAATATCTTCAAGATATAAAGGAGGAGATTATTATGTTTTTCTGAAGAGAATAAAGTATGCTTCAGATCCTAAATACATTCAAAGACTAAAAGGTTTTAACAATGGCTAGAAAGAGACCACAAGATGAGATACCTGAAATGGTAATCATTAGAAAAGCATGTCAGGAATACTTCAAGATGCAAGAGGCTAATGAGAAGCTTGCTAAGTATACCAGGCAATTAGAAGCTGAGTGTAAAGAACTCAGAGAACTTGTAGGCATTAAGAAGAAGTATGGAGAACTTAAGTGTAAAGTCAACACTATGGAGATGCAACTTCAAGCCTACCCTAAAGTGAAAGAGAAATTAAAGAAAGCAAAAGAAGAGATTAACTATCTCAGACAGCTTTTGGAATCATGCAATATAGACTATAAACATTATGACAACAACACAACAACAGGAGCTGAGTAGTATTATCTACAAACTCAATAGCATTAGAAAGAACCTTGACAACATTATGTTTGACAATAACTCTCCTATATCAGATGATAAGTTTGATAAGATAAGAGAAGGGTATGACAAGATATGCGAGGCTATAGACAAGTTATCTTAATACTATAATACTATTATGATTAAAGCAAAAGAACTTATGTTAGACGATTGGGTGTTGGCTTATGGAAAGAAAACACAAGTCGTATGGACAGGCAATGTGAAAAAACTTGCTGTTCAAGGATTTCCATCTGAGTTTTTTGAAGATGAAATTTTACCAATTCCCATCACTCCAGAAATCCTTGAGCAGAATGGGTTTGAGTTAAAGCCTGATGGATGGTTGTGGAGTAATGAAGGACTTGAAGACCAAAACTACATCTTTATCCAATTTAGAAAAGTGGGTGAGGGTGTGAGAAATTGTGAAATAAATTTCATTCACAGAGAACAATTCACGTTTAAACAAATGTATTTTGTCCATGAACTACAACACGCTTTGCGCTTGTGTGGTATTAATAAAAACATTGAATTATGAAAGAAGCATATTGTAGTTACGAGATTTCAAAAATCTTAAAAGAAAAGGGGTTTGATGAACCATGTTACCAAAAATACGATGATGAAGGTTATTTATCTTCTAATCATGTAGGATATATTAATAGTGAAAAACCTTGTAATGATTTTTGTGCATTAGCCCCAACCCATCAGATGGCTTGTGCGTGGTTAAGAGAGAAGCATTTTATAATAGTTGTTACTCCAGTACTTTTCAACGTAAACTATGAAGATTCTAAGTGGGGCTATGATATTTGGGCAGATGATAATCTTGAAGTAAGTGCTGAAGACTGCAGTAATCCACTAAAATCTTATGAAGAAGCTACTGAAATGGCACTTAAATATGTACTTGAAAATCTGATTTAATTATGACATTACTAGCACAACAATTAGGCAAGATTATTCGTGAGAGGGGAGGTTATCTTCCCTCCCACGACAACTGGCTTGAAGAGAAAGCCTCTGAATTACGTCAAATGAATATCAAGACTATAATAGAATTATTTATCTCTTGGAATGGAGAAGACAATCCTATAGATGTTGCTAATATTGATAGCGCAGTAGAGTATATAAGCAAATGTATGGAGGAACAACAATGACAAGTATTTGGTTGGCGAGAGACAAAGATGGTAGTTTGTGGGGATATACCGGTTATAAACCCCAAAGAGTATATGATGAGTTTAAATCATCTCATAAAGACTCTGACACTTTTTCTTTATTTGATTATTTTTTTCCAGAAATAACATGGGAGAACTCGCCAATAGAGTTTATTCAAAATAAGGAGGAATAACAATGAAAATATTTGGATGTAAAAATCAAAATAGTTATGGTGGTGGTCTTGTGTTAGTTGTCGCAAATACTAAAGAAGAAGCATATCTGACGGCAGCAATAGATGATAATTTGTCATATCTGTTTGAGTGGGCAGACGATGATTACATGTGGTGTGAGCCAGATGGTAATATTAACCATTGTATCTCAAATACATACCCTCTTGAAAAATGGAAAGAGATTGAGCATCTGTCTACTGATTTAACCAAACCAAAAGTAATTATAGAAGACCATTATACTGAATAAAGTTATGAAATCATACACTGATATAAATCAAAGTAAGAAATTGGCGGAAATACTTCCACTTGAAAGTGCTGATAGGGCTTGGTATTCATCTTATGCCAAAGATGGATATTCGATTAGAATGTTGACAGATGATTATCCATTGGATATAATAGGAGAAGAGCATGATGATATACCTGCATGGAGTCTTGCAGCGTTGTTTGATGTTTTACCAACTTATTTGTTTGAGTTTGATAGAGGTATTGATTTGAATGTTTATCCTAATCTTAATGGTAAAGGATGGCATTGCAGTTATATACCAAACAATATTGAAGATATGAAAACAGATAAATTTAAACTAATAACAAGCGAAGATACTCTTGTTGATGCTTGCGTTGAATTGATTATTAAACTACATGAACAAAAACTTTAGTAATTATGGAACTGATAGACAAATCTACTTTAGTTGCGGAGATAGAGAGAAGAATAGCAGAAAATAAAAAAGACATAGAACGTGCGTCTCATAAAAATCTTGAAGATTATTTTGAAGGGTATGAAGATGCACTTGTGTTATTCAAACACCAGTTTCTTGACACCGTTGAAACAAAAGATGTGGACTTTGAACGTGAACTATCCTATTATGTATCAAATGGTATTCATCGTTTCTTTCCAAACGTGGATGATGACTATTGTAAAATGGAAAGTTTTATATGGCAAGACTATGTTATTGAGACTGCCAAGCATTTCTTTGAACTTGGGCTTAAAGCAGCACAGAAAGGAGAATAAGTTATGAAAGCAAAAATAATTAAAACAGGTGAGATAGTTAATCTGGCATCCTATGCAAAGATTACACTTGACCAATCTGATTCTTGGGGAAACCCTATAGAGGTCAAACCCGAAGAAGTTGAACTTATCGCTGATGTTACAGAAGATGGGCATTGGCAGGGTGTAAGAGAACGTGCTGCCATTGCTGCCATGCAAGGAACGATTACGATTTTAAGTAGCAGTGATAGAACAGCTTTTAGAGATATTGTAGTTGAAGGATTTTGTGGGGATAAGAAAACTTATCCTAACGAAATTGCCGAATTTGCTATTGCTTGTGCTGATGCACTTATTGTAGAACTTAAAAATAAATAACAATGGACTACGAAAAGAAATACAAAGAGGCTCTTGAAAGAGCAAAAGGAATACATTCATTCAGTTCTGACATTGCTGAAATTAAACGTATGGAGCAAATCTTCCCTGAACTCAAAGAGAGTGAGGATGAGAGAATAATTAAAGCCCAATTAGATTATTGGCGCAGTGTTGGTGGCAAGGAATGGCATGGGGTTCCTGTTCAAGAAACTATTGCTTGGCTTGAAAAGCAAGGAGAGCAGAAATCTGTTGATAAGCTTGAACCAAAGTTTAAGGTTGGTGATTGGGTTGTCTTTTATAAACACCATAATAGCATATATCAAGTCGAGCGAATAGATAACTATCGTTATTATCTAAGACATTATTTAGGAGGTACATTATCAGTACATTTTGATAATGAATTTATTAGACTATGGACAATCAAAGATGCAAAGGATGGGGATGTACTTGTAAATGGTTCTAACATTTTTATATTCCATTTTCTTAATGATACTCGTTTAATGGGATATTGTCATATAAATACTGATGATGGAAGATTTTATAATGATTTAGGTAAAAATGAATGCTTCTGTCTTATTGATGCTGTAGTTACTCCAGCCACTAAAGAACAGCGTGACCTATTATTTCAAAAGATGCACGAAGCAGGTTATGAGTGGGATGAAAATAAGAAAGAATTGAGGAAAATCGAGGATGAAAAATACGATGGCGAAGATTATGGAATTGACAGTCTTTTCCATGCCCAAAGAATCCTTGAAAAGACTCTTGGCGAAGTTGCTGGCTATCAAACTGACTGTGGTATATTATCACATAAGTGTGCTATTACAGCAGTAAAGAAATTATATGAGCAAAAGTCTACTGAGTGGAATGAAGAGGACGAACATAGACTCAAAGACGCAATTTATTTTCTTGATGCAGCAAAGACACATTACGCTTGTACTGTTGAACTTGATGCTTGTATTAATTGGCTTAAATCACTTAAGCAAAGAATGGAGGTATGATGACAGAAAGAGACAATGAGATAATAAAGGCTATGAGAGAGCATAGTGACAACAGCGACAGAAGAATGTCATTCGGTTGTGGTGCAAGATGGGCTGATGAACACCCTAATGCCATAGGCATGTCTTATCTTCAAAACTGGTATCAGGATTCTATTGACGAAAACAAAGAGCCAATATGGACTGACCAACATCTTGAAGAATTATTTAATGATTTCTATCTGATTCCCAAATCCAAATAATTATGACACAGTACATAGACAAAGCCGCTGTAGTGGCGGAGATAGAGAGAAGATATGAATATTGGAGAGAAAAAGATTTATTAATTTCTATAAGTGAACTTCATTCCGCTATGAAGGATGCTCATATTCACGCTATAACAACGGCTCTCGTTGAAAAAATGCGTGAAAACATGGAAACTATGCTGCCCGCTTTCCCTTTCAAGGATGACAAAGAAAGGCAAGTGTCTATAGAAAGAGCATTAATTGTCTATGAAATGGGTGTTAAGGATGGGATATGTGAGTTTATAAAAAGAAGAAAGAAGTTATGAAAGCAACAGATTTAATGGTCGGCGACTATTGCCTTGTAAAACCAAGCATGATGCCTATCAAAGTGGCGGCAGTACACCAAAAGAAAGTGGCTTACCATGCAGTAAGCAATAAACTGAATTGGGTAAGAGAAAGCCTGCTAGAACCTATTCCCCTTACACCAGAGATTCTTGAAAAGAATGGTTTTGCAATAGAAAATGACGATACCTATGTGTGGAGACATGAATCAGGTTTAGAAAAAATAATTTGGTTTAATGGTGGCTGTACTACAGTAGTATCTGTGAGGTGTGATAGTATTTATGAAGGATATTGTTATGATGTCCATGAATTGCAACATGCTTTGAAAATATGTGGAATTAGAAAGGAGATTGAATTATGACAAGACACAATACTGATATAGCGGCTTGCACCAATGACAAGTGCCCCAAAAGGCTTACTTGTCTGCGGTGGCAATTGGGAGCGAACAAAGACCCTTATCAAGTTTACCTTGATGGGGAAATGTGTAACGAAGAATTTTATTTGGAGAAACAATGAAACCAGAAGGAAGGAAAGTGGTTAAATTTCCTTGCAAACGTGATGTTCATCCAAAGAAAGGATGGGTAAATTGGTGGGAAACTATTAGTGGTTGCGTGTCAAGAAATGTAAGGAAATTAAATATTAAAAGAGAAGTGGAAAAAGAATTATGGGAGGAACAACAATGAAATAATATACTGACATTTCACAATCAAAGAAGTTGGCAGAAATATTGCCACATAATACCGCTGATGGCACTTGGAAAAGACTAGCCATTGCTGGGTATAACCTTGATGTTCCAGAAGAACTGCAATATTTCCATGATGGTGATACGTCATTTGTATTTTACAGCGGTATTGGAATACCGTCATGGAGTCTTGCTGCATTGCTTGATATAATTCCATATCCCACATTGGGCAAGCATGCTAACGAAACATGGAGTTGTGCAAGTTGGGTGGAAAAGGTAAACCCATATTTTGTAGAAGGTTGCGATAGTCCTATCAATGCTTGCTATGAAATGATATTGAAATTACATGAAGAAAAACTCTTGTGATTATGACTGAAAAAGAAAAATTTAAAGAAGCCAAAAAGCTCTATCAGACTGCAAATGCCGACCAAAGGTATGTGCTTGAAACACTCTTCCCTGAACTCCTTGAGTTGAGGGGTGAGATAATAAGGAAAAAACTTGTTGACTTACTCTATAAGGTATATGCCAACACCAATTATATTACTGGTACTGAACTTGATGAGGCCGTCTCATTGCTTAAAAAGCAAGGCGGGCAGGGACCAAAGAAAGTATCAATATGGAAACACTGGAAAGACGGCATTGCAGGTAATGGAGAAGGTAAACAAATCTATTTAATAAAGGCTGGTAACACATATAACCTCAGTTCTTGCCTTTGTTTTGAATGTGATTATATAGAACTTTCTGAATTAGATAATTTATTGGTTGAAAAGCAAGCACCAAAGTCAAAGTGGACTGATGAAGATGATTATAATGTTCAATGTTGTATTGCCAAGGCTGAAAGTGATATTGCGGATGGTAATCTTGGAAGAAACAAAGAACTAATTGACTGGCTCAAATCAATTAAAGAAAGAATGGAGGAACAACAATGACCTACGAAGAGAGAGAAAAAACACTTTGCAATAACTGCGAAGCCAAAGAAAACTGTTCCTACATAAGCAGAAACCTTGAAAGAAAATGTTCTTTTAGAGAAACTACTATGTATGGTTGGGAACTTGGCTACAAGGATGCTGTTGACAAGGTTTGCGAATACCTAAAGGCCAACTATGAAGACATCGGTATACGTTATATCCGAGGATATAAGATTGATAATGAAATAGAAATCTTTAAAAAGTATATGGAGGAACAACAATGACGTATAAAACATACACAAGACAAGAGTATCTGCAATGGTGTAAAAACAATGGCGTCAAGAATCCATTGCCTGAATATAAACGAAATAAGTTCACCATAAGCGGTTATCCAACATATCCGTATGACAAAAATTTCTAAATAAGGAGGGACAACAATGACAAAAGAAATCAATATTGAGGAATACCGACCACACATAGTATCGGAAGTTATATGCGTAAAATGCTACAAAAGATGGATTGCCGTAAGACCTTCAATAACCAAACTTAAAGACCTTGAGTGTCCAAATTGTGGGGTAGGATATGTAATAGAAACAGGTGAAGAAATAAATACTGACGAAGAATGATATTTTATCATGGAACATCGAAAGAAAACTGAGATATCATCAAAAGGGAAGGTGTCTTGTTTAATGGTAGGGTTACATATCTTGCTGTAAATATGGGAGAAGCCAAATGCTATGGTAATATTGTCTTGCAAGTAAAGTATGACCCAACTACTCATCCTAATATGAATAACTATGTAGATGGTTGTTGGCTGTTTAGGGTGTACGAACCAATAACAATTGAAAACATAAAAGTAATGGAGGAACAATAATGAACACAAGAGAAGAACAAATTATTAAAGCATCGCAACTTTATGCAAAACACTTGCAGAAGCCTTTCATGGATGGTGCAATGTGGGCAGATGCTCATCCCAACCTCTACAGCGTGACAAGGAAGTCAGTTGAAAGGGAAAGGAAATATTTGATTAGAGAGGCTTGTGATTGGTTGAGAGCCAACTTGCAAAACTATTGGAGTCAGAGTGTGACAGCCCCCGAAAAGTTTATCAATGACTTTATGCAATACATGAAAGAAAAACAATGAAAGAATTAAAAAAAGCAGCGTATGACTACGCAACAAAAAGGCAGCAAGACCCTAATTTCCCAGTGTATAATTTGGAGACTGAAATCACTGATGCTTTCATCGTAGGAGCACAGTGGTGGATGGGACATAACCTTTGGGTTTATGCTCAAGGGGATGACCTGCCAGAGATTGATAGGGAAGTAATTGTCTTGTGTGATTTTGGCTTTGGGGGATATAAGGTTTGTTTTGCACATAGGCCTGTTGAGAGGTATACAGGAGTATCTTTGATAAATCATAGTGAAATGGAAGAATACTTTCCTGAAAGGTATGATAAAGGTCAGTGGAATATACCTAATGTTAAATGGTGGTTAGATATTAATTTACCAAAATTATGATAGAAGAAACTTGTTTTACAAAGCTGACAATAGAACAGCCAGATCTTAAGGTTACTTGGGAGGTACCTTACACAGATGTAGGTGCAGATGATATGATATCAGCCTTTAAGACTATTCTAGTAGGCATGACGTTTCATCAAAAGACTGCCCAGGATATTGCGCAAGAAGCAGTTAATGATTTTAAAGAAGAACAACAATGAACAGAGTAAATGTTATAGCTTTAATAATAGCAACAATTATATTAATTATGGTTCTTGTTGGCATATGGATTGATAGTATGACTACAAGTGAGAAACTATATACTACTGGTGTAGTATCTCTTGCTTATCTATTCTTATCTGCAGTATTTATAAATGATGATAACTAATGGAAAAAAGTGAACTCAGTAAACTTAAATTCTATAGAGCTATCTTAAAGAAGGTAGCTGATGAATATCCTTGTAGAACTATTGAGAATATTATACAGAATTTTGATTCTAGGATAAACTATTTGAACAAACACAATGGAACCAGCTAGCTTTGGACACCATATCAGCTTCACAATGAATGGAGTTAGATACAGAATCCCCTCAAAGAACCATCTGACTAGTGATGAATTCACTCCTATGCTCTACTATACCAGAAGATTGCTTGGCTATGTCATCTATCCAAGATGGTTTATATCAAGGCTGTTTCTTGCTGAGGTGATAGAGATGTTGAAAAAGAATGGATTGTACAAGCATGAGTTAAAGAAGCAGATTGGCAACATCATTCAAGAGTTCAACATTCTTGAGCAGTGGCATAAGCAAGATTTCAATATGGAGTTCTTGGAGGTGGTAGCGGGAAACTTAACTTCTAATGCAATGAAGAAGCTTAATGATTTTAGGGGGAGTGTTGGAGGAGTACTCTTACAACAAGGTATAAAGAAGTATCTACTCTACTCCTACCCCTACACCCTGTTGAATCTATGCTATAATAACTTATGTACCTATGGTCAGGCAATGCGTCAAGTACAAATAAAGTATGGTGTTGACTTTACAAATGTATTCCTTCCTCTTAGAGGAGATAGAGTATACCTTATGATTGTCAGGATGATGGGGAGGTTTGTGAGGATAATGGGGGAACCTATTAATCATATCACCTTTAAAGGAAGCCATTGTAGAGAGAAACTTGAAGCAATGGGAAATATTCTTCTAAACAATGATCTCCTGCGAGAGGCCTTTGAAGATGCCTTTGAAGAAGTCCCTCTTGAACAGAGAGAAGAAGTAGAGGCAGAGATGAACATTTGGTTAGATGATGAAGAGGATTTAAAGAAGAAATTATCTGAGAAATACAATGTAAAAGAGTTAAAGTAATGGAGAATGTAAATCATCCTGAGTGGTATAATAGTCATCCTTCAAGAGTAGAATGCATAGATATAGCAAGACATTATTGTTTTGCTATAGGAAATGCTATCAAGTACCTGTGGAGAGCAGGACTAAAGAAGGATGCCTCTTTAACAGATAAAGCTAAAGAGATTGAGGATCTCAATAAGGCAATCTGGTATATACAAGATAGAATAAACCAACTAAAGAAGGAAACAGAAGATGAAGAGAAAAAGCTATAATGAGAGCTTAAATCCCAACTCAAACTACCCTTTAATGACTCAAAGGGAATGGGAGGAGGCTCCCTGGAGCCAATCAGAGCCTGATAGCAGAAGCTTTAAGGTAAGCATAAGCCAGACTTTGAGCAAGAGTACCAAAGTATCTACATCTGACTACGTTGAAGAGGTAGATGAAGAAGATGGACATACCTATATATATACTGAAGATACTGATTGGGAAGAGGCTTATAAAGGATATCACTATACTCCTCTTGAACTGATAGAAGAATTCAAGAAGTTCCTTGAGCTTGAGTTAGTAAGATTTGGTGAGGTCAAAGACAGGTCTAAAATAGAGACTCTTATCAAAGAGTGTGAAGATTGGGTAGAAGATGACATAGCAGTTTGTGAAGAATGATAAAGATAGTACCTTATAACTATGGTCTGGATGAAGAGATGAGAAAAGACCTTACAGTAAACCTTGTGGGTATTGAAGAAATCTCTGTAACCTATGTACAAGAGCCAGATACAAACAGTAGATCAGATGAGTATCAACATCTTACTGTAACTACCAAAACAGTTTGTGGAGTATCTAAGGAAGATGCAGAAAAGAAAGAAGGCTTTTACTTTGATATTACTATTCCTGGAGGAGAGCATTGGTCTATTAGTGATGGAGATGAGCTGAAAGCAATTATTGATGACTTTAAAAAAAGAATTTATATAGAAGACAAAAAGAAAGAAGATGGAAGTGAAGATAAATAGAGTAACATCTTGGAAAGATGTTCTCAATGCTGCCAGATTTACTCAGAGGAAGGCTCCTATAGACAAGGAGCCTTCTGAAGAGTTTAAGAAAAACATGATAAGAGCAGAACATTCTCCTTTGAGATGCCTTATCTACAATATTGACTTGTATGATATTCCTTACTATGTCTCTGTACATCTTGTAAGACATGTGCATGCACAGCCTTTTGTGTCTACAGCAAGACCTGACATTGATGGTAATCAACTTCCTAGAGAAGAGCAGAAGAAGACCGATCCTGTGAATATGAGGTTATTTATTAATGCTCAAGAGATTATACACATAAGTAGAGTAAGGCTTTGTAATCATGCAGAGAAAGAGACCAGGAAAGTATGGCAAGAAGTAGTAAGACAACTTAAAGATATAGAGCCTATACTTGCTAAGGCTTGTGTACCTACCTGTTTATACAGGTCCTTCTGTCCTGAGATTCATCCTTGTGGCTATATACATAGCCCTAAAGGTAATGATGACTTGGTTGAATATAGAATTAACATTATATTGCAAGAACGCAGTAAGTACGAATTTAAAGGTTAACACTATGAAAGAGATTAAAACAACAAAACAAGAAGTAAAAGAGATTATTGAAATCACTTATGAGGCTATTGATGGTACTATCTTTGTCTCCAAAGAAGAGTGTGAAAAGTATGAGAAATCAGCAGTTGGAGTGCTTATGGGAAAGACTGCAAAGTTCACTATTGCTACTGACATAGACACTGATGTTATTGATGGTAGTGATGAAAACAAGTACAAGTGTGTAGTACCCAAGACTCAAGAAGATATTGATGTACTCAATCAGATATGGAAATGCTTCTCTGGAAGAACCAGAGAAACTCTTGCTTTTGATGAAGAAGATATTAATACTCCTATCATTATTGGTTATAGATTCTCATACAACAACAGTGCTGAGTTTGATTGGGTGTGGTTCCACAAATTAAAAACATTTATAGATGAAGTTACTGACGAAGAATTCAGATTGGAAAAAAATCAGAAAAAAGACTAATAATATAAAGAAAAAAGAAGTGTTAGAGTCTATTCAAACACTGAAAAAAGAAATCTTATATAATAATTAAGAGAAAAAGAAATTTTCCTTCTTTAAATTAAGAATATATATTAAAAGAGAGAGATGGTACTTTGTACTATCTCTCTTATTTTTTTACTATTATTCTTATAAAAATAAAATATCTTTTTAAGAAAGTTTGTTTACTATATATATTACTATATTTTTGCCTAAAAATTTAAAAAGATATAATATGGAGTGCGTAAATATAAGCAGTAGTCAGTTTAAAAAATTGGCCAAACGTAACAATATTAATACTGAAACCTTAGAAATGCTTGTTCACCAGTATTGGATTGAAACTGGGTCTGATGAGTTCTATCCAACAGATGTATATATTCAAGCAAAATTAGGAAATGTAAGATATGAGGAACCTATAGAAGCAGTCAGAAAACTGTGGAATATTAAATATAATACTCCTCAAGAATTTAAGACTTTAAAAGAGGCACAAAAAGCCATGGCTAAAGCCTTAAAAGTATTTCCTAAAGAGGCTGTGACTTATCATATTACAGAAGAAGGAAATTATGTTTTAACTGTAAAACAGCCTGTTGAAAAGATGCCTTCAACATTAGAAGATTTTCTCAATAAAAATTCTAGTGCTGGAAGAAACCATTTTGGAATGACATTAAGCCATACATCAAGAAATTCATTACTACAAATCCATGATAGTAATAAGAGACAGTTTGTCTTCATGGATGAGGAAGAATTAAAAACTGCTTATAAAAATCTTATTCAACATAGTAACATATCTTCTGAAGAAACTAAGAGTTTGATAGAAGCCATTGATAAAATGACTAAAAAGCAAATTCTTGATGAAATCTCTCTTATGGATAGAGAGCAAGAAGATTTTGAGAATTTATTACACTCTCAAGGCATATCTACTGAACAGATGCAGCAGACTTCTAGAACAAATGCTAACACAGCAACTGATATAGAAGAAAATGATGATATTCAATTATCAGTAGAATCAGTAAGACACACTTTTACCTTCAAAGATGGAATAACTGTAGAAACACCTTTTCAGTTAAACAATGAACAGCAAGATGCTCTTCTTGCTATGGATGCTTTTATCCATTCTTCTAATCCTGACAATAATGTAATGACATTATCAGGATATGCCGGTACAGGAAAAACTTCTCTTATGGAAATTCTTGCTGCTAAAATACAGAAAGAAAAGGGAAAAAATATAATATTTTCTGCTACAACTAATAAGGCTGCTGGAGTATTAAAGAAAAAAGTTTCTAGAGTAGGAGATTTCTGGACTACTACCATCCATAGAGTACTTAACCTTTACTTAGCTGCTGATGATACCAAGCAATTTGATACTAAAGCACATCTTCTAGCTCAAGGAGACACAGATAAACTTCCTGAAGGAAGCATTGTTGTTATAGACGAGGCTTCTATGATTAATGAGAAGCTGTATAAGAAAATAATAAATACAGCCGAAGCTGTTGGGCTTAAAATAATATTTGTAGGAGATGAAGCTCAGTTAGCTCCTGTTGGAGAAGATAGGATTTCAATTGTATTTAGAGATAATACTTATAAGAGCAATCTCCTCAAATTAAAAAAAGTTGAAAGGACTGGAGATAATGCTATTCTAGAAGAAGCAACAAATCTCCGTAATAACAGGCCTCTTACTAAAAGATCTAAATTTAATCCTAAAGGAGAAGGAGTTGCTTATATTAAATCCTCAAATAGACAAGAAATTAATAAGGTAATACGTCACTTTATTCCTAGATTAAAAGAGGACGCAGACTCTTTTAGAATCTTAGCATATCATAAGGCGGCAGTAGAAAATTACAATAAAATAGTAAGAGATCTTTTAGGGTATCATGATTATATACCTAGAATTGGAGAACCTGTTGTAGGATATCAAAATTGGGGACAGAAAGGAAGGGGAGAGAATACTTATAGATTTGTAAATTCTGAATCTTATACTGTTACTAATGTAGGAGAAGTAAGAACAGTTAAAGATCATACTTATAAAAATGAAGAAATAATAAGTTTTGAGTTTGATATAATTCCTATAACTCTAAAAGATGCTTTAGGTGAATTAGATACTTTTGAATATATAGATGTAAAAGGTAATCAAAAAAACTATGAGCAAGCTTTAAAACTAGCTCAGATAAGGGATGATCTTTGGGCAAAAGCAATTGCAACTAAAGATGCAACTATTAGAAAACAATTATTCAAAGAGTTTTATAGATTAGGCAAGTATAACTTTGTCAATGCTGATATAATGATTGGAGATAGAACTATCCAAGAAAAAGTCATTGACTTTGGCTATGCTATGACTGTACATAAATCTCAAGGTTCTACTTTTACTCATGTACTCATTGATGATGTAGATATATCTACAGCAGAAGGATTAAAAGAGGATGGAGAAAGGCAGGCTATGGGTACTGTTGAAGAAGCTATGGAAGAGGCTTCTAGACCAGACTTATCAGAAGCAGATGCACGGGCTGCCAATGAGGATATTATCCCTCAAGGAGAAAAGAAGCCTATTGGATTTAATTGGAGAAAAATTGCAGAAAGCATGGGAATTAATACTGGTTCCCTTATGGCTTCTGCTCCTAATGAACCAATGAAAACCAAACAAAGAACTCAATCCTCTACAGAAGAGAAGACAGCATCAGAATTAGCAAATATTAGACAGCAGTTAAAATATGTAGCTGTGTCTAGAGCTACTACTACTGCTACTATTATTTCTACTAATGTAGAAGTAGAAGATTCTCCTCTCAATCACTTACAGAATTCTTCTGTAAGAGAAGACTCTAATAAAGAGGATGAAAATAAGGAGGTATTAACTACTTCAGATGCTACCTTACAGGCGGAAGGATTTATAGGTGAAGTTGATAGGAGTCCTTATAAAAAAGTTGGGAATAAATTTGTTGTAAGAGAAGACACCCCTACAGTAAAAGTCTTAAATGCTATTACAACCAAAGGTCATAAACCAGAAAGAGGGCCTCAGGAAGAGCCTTATGATGGACAAGTATCTTATAATGTAGGATATACTTCAGGATCTAAAGCTGTTATGTCAGTTACTAATAGAGACTTGTATAGCGAGGGCTGGAAACCTTCTACAATTTTACTTAGAAGAGAATCTGGAAGAATAAACCAACCTGTAGATATAGATACTACAATTGCTATAGACTCCTTTAAAGAGGCTACATTCTTAGTAGAAAGAGAAGACAGTAACTTAATTGCTTATTTAAAAGAAAAAGGATATAAGTATAGACTCTATTCTGATTTAACACAGGCAGCAAAAGAAAAAACACAAACAGCTTTATCTGAAACTTGGAAGAAAGCTCAAGATATTAAAGAGCTTCCTGGAAGAAGAGAAATATCTTATAGATCTCCTGGGCAACCAAGAAGAAACTATTATGTAGAAGGAGAGCATATCTATAATGAAGAAGGCAAAGAGGTTTTTGCAAATAAAGAGACACAAAGAACTCATAGAAATAAAATATTTGCTAATCTTGCTATTAGAGAAGGAAGAGCAGTAGTTGTCAATTACAGAGGTTATGGATATGTTGTAACTAATACTCAAGATATTATATCTGAGAGAACAGGAGAAATTGTATATGTAGACAATAAATCTACTATGCGAGGTATTATATTAGGCTTAGCAGAGCAAGCCTTTAAAACTGCTTTAGATAAGGCTCCTACTACTACATCTAATATTTCTCCTGCTTCGCCTACTTCTGACACTTCTACAACTAAAAACACAGGTAATGTGGGAGAGTGGGTAACTATAGGAGATAAACAAATACAGATTACTTCTACTAAATACAGAAAAGGAGATCCTCAAAATAATACAGATACTGCTTATATATTTACTGAAAATGCTCAAGCAAATGCTGTAGCATTAGGACTTGATGATTCTTGGATAGAAGACGGCTATCTTAAAGGAGACAAAGTAAAGTTAGATGTCTCTGACATGGGGGGAGATAATCAAGCAGGTATTAGAGCAATTAAGGATAGAGGACAAATACAACTTTCTCCTAATGCTTTTGGTATTATTGTAAAGAAGTATCAGCAGAAAAAAGGGCAAGTCAGATTTTTACAAGAAGAAGGACAATTTAAAGATACCGATGATGACTTTGAACTATTTAAAGCAGCTAACCTTGCTATGTTCCAAAGACTTGAAGCATCTGGTCTAAAGAAAATAGTATTTCCTGGACAAATGGGTAAAGGTAAAGCTGCTTTGCCTTATAGATTTGCAGAATGGCTGCAAGCTGAATTAAAGAATAGATTTGGTATCATTTCAGAGATACAAAAAAATACTAGAGAAGGATATAAAGGCTATGGATTGGCATTACAATCTATTAATAGTTCTCCCACTCAGCAGACCAGACAATCTACAGAGGATACACCTTCTGATAGCACTCCTCTAATATCTACAGATAAAGCTATTGCTGTAAAGAGAAGCATAACTAATAAATTTATTGGATTTGCTGAAGGTATAGAAAACTCTCCTACTGCAGAATATGCAAAACAAGCAGGAGACAAAGCCAATACAGGACAATATGATGAAAGAGATACTGTCTTTGTAAGTATCCCAGGAAAAGAAGGAACAGAAGAGATTAGACAAAGAGAACAGCAACGTACTATAAGAGAGGCTTTAAAAGCTATAAGACAAGGAGCAGTACTTATTACAGATAGTATTACAAATATTGCATCTGATAACCTTAACGAAGGAGAAAAAGCATTAGCAGATGCTTTAAGAGAAGCTGGAGCAATGTATTTTGACAAAACAATTGACGGTGTAACTGTGGGCCAATGGATGCTGTCTAAAGAGGATGTCAAAAACTATGCTATAAAGCAGTCTCTTATATCTCAGTTTACTACTCATATCAATGCTAATATTACAAACGTCAGATGGAGGGATGCTATGGACAAATTCTTCAGAGAGCATCCCCAAGAAGGCTATGATAGAATAAGACAAGCATTTGAAGAACAGAGAGAAATGCAAGAGATAAAAGAAAGGGCTCTTGCAGACGGCACTTTCATGCTTGCTCCTAATGGCAAAAAGTCCAATCTTAATGAGAGACAGTGGCTGCAAGTCAGAACCAAGAATTTCATCAAATGGTTTGGAGATTGGATAAATGACTCTACTAATGCCTCAAAAGTAGTAGATGAGAATGGTGAACCGTTAGTAGTTTACCATAATACTAAAAATGAGTTTACTAAATTCTCCAAATTTAGAGCTTTCCTTGCTACTTTAACCGGAAGCAATATATTTGGTAAAGGTTTCTATTTTGCTAACTCGAAAGGCACTTCCTTAGGTAATATCAACATGCCCGTCTTCTTGGCTGTCTTTAATCCTTCTGAAGGAGACATGACATCTAAAAATGATGGAATGATTCATCGTTTTGATGATGAAACAGTTTGGTATGCAGCAAAAAAGCCTAATCAAATAAAATCAGCCACTGATAACATTGGTACATTCTCTACTGAGAATGATGATATTCAATTGGCAGTCGCAGATGATGCTAATATTTTTGATGAAAAATTTGCAGAAAGCAGGGATGATGTTATATCTTTGCAACAAGCAAATATATTTCTCAATAATCTTGCACAACAACTTGAATCAGATAATAAACTTGATGATACTACTATAGAAATATTTAATGAACTAATAAATAGAATTCAAAATGGAGAAATCAGAATCAAAGGTACAGATAGCCAAGTTTTGGGACAGAATAGACTTGCCACCATACTCACAACATTATCACGATTTGGCAGAGAAAGATATAGAACTTCAGGCAGATCGGGACAGGTGGAAAAGACCCTCAATCTGGTCAGAAGATACCTCCAAAAAACAGGAGAATGGCAAGAACAAATAGAAGTCATAGCTAAAGAAAGGTATGGGGAGCCCTCCCCAAAAAGTGGTACTGAATCCAGTGTATATTTTATAGGAAATAGTGCCATAAAACTCCAAAGTCTTTCTACTGCAAAATTTGACTTAGCTGAAGCTATAGAAAGAATCCTTTTACAAAATGAATTTGACCCAACTTGCCAAATAGAAATAATAGGTGTAGGGCAAACTCAACAAGGAGAATTTAGGCTTCTTCTCAGACAGCCTCACATCAAAGATGCTATTATAGCCACTACTGCTGAAATCAAAGCTGATATGGAAAAAAGAGGATTTGAATATAAAGGAGAAGGTGACTATGGTCCTATTTATGAAAATACTGAAACAGAAGAAATTATAGAAGACGCACGATCAGTAAATGTGCTGAAAACAAGAGACGGTGTGCTTCACTATATTGATGTTATTCCAAGCAAGAATAAGCAAAATGTAGCCCAAGAAATAAAGGATAAAAATCTTCCCTTCTATATCCTCAAAACCACAACTGGAGAAGTAAAAATCTATGGCTTCATAGATCCAGAAACTGATGAAATGTATCTTGATGAAGATATCATAGACTTAGAACATCCTATTCATGAATACACTCATATTTGGGATAATGCTGTAGCAAAAAGAAATCCAAAACTCTGGAAGCGAGGAGTAGAATTACTAAAGAAATTCCTTTATGTAAAAGAAGGAAAGAAGGTTTCTTTATGGCAAGAAATTGAAAATGATCCTAACTATGGCTTAAAATGGAAAAAGAAAGTAGAAGAAGGTAAAATGAAACCTGAAAAATTAGAGTTTCTGATTGCTTCTGAAGTACATTCAAGACTTGTAGGAGAACAAGGCTCTAAGTTTATACTAGAAAAAGCTATAGAACAAGGAGAAAAAGGCATCATTGCAAAATTAAAGAAGTGGATGCTTGATATGTGGAAAGCATTAGCTGAAACATTTGGAGCATTTACAGATGATCAGTTAAAGAGTTTGACCTTAGCTGACTTCAATCACATGACTTTAAGAGACCTTATTAATGCTACTAATTTAAAGGGAGACGTAGTATCCTATGAAGAAAAGTCTAAAACTACTTCAGCTGATAAAATATTCGAAGCTGTTAAAGGAAAAGATGTAGTAGTAGCTACTAAGTACAAACAAAATGGAGAGACTGTTGAGGGTGAAGAAACAGGAGAAATTGTATCTATTCTTGAAATTGATGATGGATATATGATAAATATCCAAATAGAAGGACAACAGTATCCTGCCACTCTTTCTGTAGATAAAGAATTCAATAATCTTAATACTCTCTCTAAGTATAAAAAGATAACACTCATATATTCTGGAAATGAAGATAGAGGATTTGTTTCTTTTGAGAATTTTGTCTCTGAGGCAATAAAAGGAAAAGAAGGACGTTTAGAAAATACTCCTCTTAATACTGATAACATGCCTGAAGAATCTCCTAAAACAACTGTAAGCCTGCCTAATTTTGAAAGACTGGCAGGACTAACAGAATCAATTGCTATTCCAGAAGATGAGAGTTGGAAAATCTCAGAATTGGAAGTATTGGATACAGAAATAGATGAGGATAATTCTGAAGAAGACAACAACAAGATTCTGGAGAAGATCATGAGAGTTCTTGCTGCAAAAAGTAAAGAAGACCTCAAAAAGGATGCAAAAACTGTAGACAAGTTAAATCAGTATAAGAAATTAAATGAACAAATCAATAATCTGATGGATAATTCAATAATTGATTCTGTAGAAGTAAGACATACTGCAGAATTGGTTGTTAATTCTATTAGTGATCTTATTACTGAAATTCAACAAGACCCAGAAGCTGCAAAGAAGTATTTTCCTCAATTAAATATTACAAGTGACTTATCAGATAAGTCTAGAAAAGACATTGTAACTATAATAGGCTTAGATAATTTTATTAATTATGCTAAGAGTATATTCTTAGACCATACAGATGCAGAAGGCAATAGGGCTATTCATGATAGAAAAACAAGAAAACAAGCATGGCTTCTTGTGGATAATTGGGATGCTCTTATGGAGTTTGCAGCTGATTACTTTGTAATGAATGAAGGTTTTGGAATATCAAAAAGTCACGCAAAAGATGGATTTGATATAATCAAGCAAACTCTTAAGCTATTAGACAATGATGGTAATGAGATTGATGTTGACAGTATTCTTGAAATGGAAGCTGATGAGCAAGAGCATTGGCAGATAAAAGCAAGAACTGTGGATGTCATGAATTCTATGTCTGAATTAGTAAGGAATGCTCTTCATAACTGTTATAAGTTAGACGCTGATGGTAATAAAATACTGTCTAAATGGGGAATTCCTGAAAGAGTAGATAAAAGAGAGGCTGTCCAAAGTATTCTTAGATGGACCAAAGGCTCCTTAACTCTGCAAGATATGATTGATAAATTAAATCTTCAGAAAGACAAAAACCCATGGCTGAAACAATTAATATTAAGATTACAAGATAAAACAGGAAAAGAAGCAGACTTCCAAAGTCAGTTCTTTGGAGTAATGAATAAACATTTCCAGTTGTACTGTGTAGTGAGAAATAAAAACGGTAAGTTTGTAAGTATTCCTATAAATGAACATTTTGCACAAACTGTTATGATGAGAACCATTAAATCAAAATATGATTTAGGGGAACATCCTTTATTTACAAGCACAGGAGAAATTAATTCTACTGCTCTTGCTACTCTAGAAGAGTGCCTTAAAGAACTAAAATCCTTTGCTAATGCAAATGAAAAAACAAGAAGAGAAAAAGAAGAGCAAAAGAAATTAGGTTATAAAGATTCTGCTTCAGGTATTAAAATAGAACTTTCTGAAGAAGAGAGAAAAAAGGCATATAAATATCTAAGAATTGCAGCTAAAACTTTGGGACTTGAAGTTCCAGAAGATGTCTGGGCAAATGTTATTGACTATACTAACATATACAATATGACATTTGCTCTTAAAAAGATAACAGAAAAATTAAACGATGTACTAAGAGAAAATATAAAAAATTATCAACCCTTTGCCTTTAAGAAAGGTCTTGACATCGGAGGAACAATAGAGCAATTTCTACAGCCAATTGCTGACCATATGGAAAATACTGCCATATCTTCATTCTTTGATAATGGAAATATGTATCAATCCTATGTTATTCCCTCTTTCCTTACCAAATTAATGAATAAATTTAGAGACCAAAAGAATTTTAAACAGTTCTTAATGGAAGAGTATGGTAAATCTGAATGGTTCTATAAAGATGGAAGATGGAGACTTTCAATGATGCAAAGACTATATAATAGTAATGGCAGCAGAATAGGAGGAGAGGATTCTCTTATTGGTCATAAAGTAGAATTAAGTTTTAATAGCCACAGTTATATGGAAAATATGACTGATGGAGAGTATGCGCTGTCTTTACTTACACAATATTGGTCTGAACATAACAAAGGAGAGATAGACTTTATGCCTGCATGGTTTAGAGTTCCAATGCTTTCTAATAAGCCTTCTTCAGAATTTATAAGACTCAATGCTTATACAGGTTCTGATTATAAAAACAAGATTGTCGATGAGATGTTCAATATATTCCTCCAAGAAGTAGATAGAATAACTACTGTAAGAATGAGGAATAAAAAGAAGGGCAGTATAGGATTTATTAAGAACTTTGATAAAAATGGATTAAAATTCTGTTTCTTACCCTTCTTAAATGAACATTTAACTGATACTGCTAAAGGAAGATTAGCAGAACTTCTTAAAAAGAAATTAGATACAACCAAAGCTCTCTCTCCTGATGAAGCAGGAGAGCTTATGAAGCTAGTAAAAGAGGCTATATATCAGCATATGAGTACTAGAGCAAAGCAAATTATAGAGCAATGGAAGAGCAAAGGCATCATTGAAGCTGCTAAGAAAATAGAAGGTATTGCAAAAGAAAAAAGAGGGAAAGTATCTGATGCAGAAGTAACAACAAAGTTAGAAAACTTTATATGGAATGATAATCTAGCATCAAAGATTATTCTTGAGTTAACTATTGGAGATATAGCTTTCTACAAGGATGCAGAAGATTTACAAAAACGATTAGCACAAATTCATGCTCCTGGTATACGAGCTAATATATATGCTACAGATTATAATCTTGAGGGAAATAAAGAAGCCCAACGAGTGTCTGATGGTTATTATAGAACTTTTGTAATAAAAGATTTCGACAATTTTGTATCAAATATAATTGATAATATATCTGAGGTATTTGAAAGAAGAATTGCTAGAGCAAAAACAAAAGAAGAAAAAGATGCTTTAAAAGCACTGAAAGACTCTCTTGTTAGACCAAGAACATATAAGGAGAATGGAGAAGTTGATGATCCAGGAGGAGCTTACTGGAATATCAATGTAGCAGATGCTCAAGGATACTCTTCTCCATCAAGTTACAGGAAAAAAGCTCTGATGTTTGGCAAGTGGTCAAGAAAGGCTGAAGACATTTATAATAAGTTGTTATCAGGAGAATATAAATACACTGATTTAAAGACTGCCTTCCAGCCTCTTAAGCCTTTTGTATACTCACGCATACAAAAAAATACTGATGTTGACAATGCGCCTATTACTAATATATATGCTCCTTTCCAAGCAAAAAATGCAGAATATCTTCTTATAATGGCAGACGCTATTATACAAAGTGAAGAAAAGCATGGAAAACTTAGTAGACCTAATCTTCTGAGGGCTATCTATAGAGTAATGGAAGATAGTGCTTATGATAACAGAACTTATAATCCTGATGGTACTATTAAAGACAAAGGAACCTATAATAGAAGAGGTATTGACACTGTACAGTTTGAATCTGCCATTAAATCTAACCTTCAATCTCCTATTGACATTCAGCAGTTTGCTGAAATGCCAGATGGAGAGGAAAGAGCCTATGCTCATATTAGAGAGCAAATATATAAAAAGAAAACTGTAAAAAACAGTAAAGGTGAAGAAGAAAGAGTATATGATGAATATGATGAGGTAAACTTTGTACAAAAAGGTTCATTCGAAGATTATTGTCTTCAGCAAGAAGTTCCTGAGCACTTTAGAAACCATGAACAAGCACACGGTTCTCAGATAAGAATGATTATTCCTTCTGATCTTGACTTATATAAAAATCCAAATGCTGATCCTAATGATTCTGCAAATCAAGTTTACTATGAGTGGGAAGAACCTGATGGCAAGGGAGGTAAAACAATAAGAAGAGAGCCTGCAGAAAAATTTAGAAAAGAATATGAGGAGACTATATCTGCTAATATTGAAGAAGCTCTAGAAGAGCTTTCTAAAGAACTGCATTTAGATAGTACTGATAAAAAAGAAAGAAATATTATCCTATCAGAGTTTCTCCAAAGAGAGATTAAAGAGTCTCCAAGATATGGTATAGATTTATTCCAAGCCTGTCAAATTGATGAGAAGACTGGAGAATTCCGTATTCCTAAAGGAGACCCAATTCAGGCTAAAAGAATTGAGCAACTTCTAAATTCCCTCATTAAGAATAGAGTAAATAAGCAAACTATTCCAGGAGGCCCTATTGTTCAAGTATCTAACTTTGGAACTTCAAGACAATTACACATTAGATTCAATGCAAGAAGTGGAGGACTTTTAAAGACAAAAGAAGAATTTGTTCCTGATAATAAATATAAGACATACGAAGAGTATTGTAAAGCAGAACAAGCAGGTATAGCTTATTTTGAATGCTATGTTCCCATTTGGTCAGAAGAACTGGTAGAGAAATTCGGAATGCCAGATGGTACCATTGATATTAAAGCAATGGAAGAACTTGATCCTGATTTACTTAAAATGGTAAGTTATCGTATTCCAACAGAAGACAAGTATTCTTGTGCTCCTATGAAAGTTGTTGGATTCTTACCTAGAGAAGCTGGAGAAGCTATTATTCTTCCTTATGAGCTAACAGGTATAGATGGTTCTGATTTTGATGTTGATAAAAGGTATGTGATGAGAAAAGACATCACAATTAATAAAGATGTCAAACGTGCAGATATGCAATATGCTCTTGAATCTCAGCTGACTAAAAGTTGGAAAAAGGCACATCCAGAACAAGAGCCTAATGAGAAGTGGATAAAAGAACAAGTCAAGATGTTCTTAGATAATCCTGAAGAGATGAAAAGCGCAGATGCTTTAATGGCATCTTTATGGCGTTCTTATATAAGACAAGCCTATGAAACTATTCATCCTACAGAAGCTACAGATGGGAGGAAATTTAGAAATAACAAGATAATAGACATGTCTTGGGGAGTTCTTACTAATGAGATGACTGCTGACAAGATTCTTAATCCTGGAGGCTTTGATGAACAAAAGGCTATGGGATATATGATTTCTGCATATAAGAATCCTGCTAACAGAGGAGTGTCATGGGAATCCTTAGAAGGCAAAAGTGTAGAAGCATTAAAAGATTTAAGTTATGTTGAGAAAGATCTTACTTGGGTAGATACACAGCTTCATTTCTATCATCAAAATAATGCTGGCTCTTCTCTGATTGGTGTGTTTGCTGTAAATAAAGTAGCACATGCAACTTTAGGAGGAGATAATATATTCATCTCAATCCCAGAAGTAACTGGAGAGGGTTCTTTTACTATTGCAGGATTCAAATTCAGCAATTTAATGGAAGTTGATACTATGTATGATAGTAAAGGAAATCTTATAGGAAAAACCTTAGGCTCCTTAGTAGCAGCTTCTGCTGATACTGCAAAAGATCCTGTACTTGATTTGATGAATATTAATATGTTTACTGCAGGAATGCTGACAACAATGCTCAGATTAGGCATGCCATTCCAAGAAGCAGCCCTGTTCTTATCTCAAGACATAATAACAAAAATGCTTAATGAGTTAAATAGAAGAAGGCTTATAGGCAAATCTGTTTCCATAGAAAAGTTAATTAATGAATGGATGCATAAGTATGAGGAAGAAAATAATATAAATGACAGTAGTGCTATTCATACACAAGAACTTTCTAAAAAAGAATTAATACAAGGACTTAGAAGAGGAGAATCTTCTACTGCTTATAAAGTACTTGATAAATTCTTAAAAATTAAGGCTTTGTCAGATCAGATGAGGAATATAACTTTTGCTACTAGATTTAACTCCATATCTTCCGCTGTAGGCCCTCAAATAATTGATAATCTTGTTTTAGAGCATAAAATGGAAGCTTTTGATAAGGCCTATTTAGGAGAAGAAAAGACTCATTTTTATATTGGAACTAAAGATAAGAAAGGAAATTTAATAGAAGGCGAATTAAAAGAAGTAGATATTAAGACTATTATAGGAGGAGACCTTATAGTAGAAAAAGAAACAGGAAAAGAAGATTTTGGATTACATCCTATCTTACACAGTTTCTCAAAAACAGTAGAGTTAGCAAAAATACTATTTAATGATATGCCTGTAGGAAGCATTGGATTTAGAACATTCTTGAGAAACATAGAAAGAGTCTATGGTAAAAAATTCATGGAAAGCTTGTATAAAGACAGAAAGACTTTAGACCAACTGTCTGTATTCTATCAGTCTTACATGCTTGTAGATCAAGGATTAATAAATACAAATCATCGGGATTATTACGTCAATAAATTCCCGAGGCTTTTCTTTGCTAATAAAGTGAAAGAAAAGTATCCTGATAATCCACTCATTCAAGCTATACAACTTCAAACAAGTGCTAAAACAAAACGAGTATTCTTAAAAGTCAATATTGCAGGTATGAGTGCTCAAGAGAAAGAAATGCTTAGTAGTGCATGGTTAGATTTACATAAAAAAGACCCTAAGTTGTCCATGGCATTATTTAATTATTGCTTCTTTATAGCAGGAATAGGCTTTAGTCCTAAGACTTTTATTTCATTGGCAAATACTTATCTTAAAGAAAGGATAAAGAGAACTGATGCACAGGGAAAAGAAATATCATATGTAGAGATATTTAGACATCTTCCTGCAATGGCTCCATATAATATTATAGACCAATTTATCAGAAATAATTGGGATAATACTACTCTAGTAAAAACTGCTGGAGGAGAAAATACTCATTATGATTATAAAAATGGAGGCAAAGTTGTTGAAGTACATTACGATAATGAGGTTGCAGAACTCACTGGTGTTCCATATATTAAAATTAAACGATTTGGTATAACTTCACTATATAAGCTTGAGGGCCTTGAAAGAGATAATCAAGAAACAAGGATATACAAAAAAATAGATCCTCTTGGAGATAATCATGAGTACTTAGAAATCAGTAATTCAAATATTGATACTGCTATGACTGAGACTACTAAGGATTTAGAAGACTTGGATACTGAAGACACTGAAGGTTATGATGACTCTGAAGTTTCTTTCTACATGGAATCTGAACATAAAGAAATAGAAGATACTGAACCAGATACCATAATAGAGGCAAGTCAAGCACAACAAGCAAAAGACATTGCAGAAGCTGCAGGAGTATTACTAGTATCAGCTTTAGAGACAGAGCAGACTCCTCTCTCAATGGATGAAGGAAAACTTACCTTAAAGAAGTTCTCAGAAAAATTGGAAAGTACTCTTAAAGAAAAAGGAGTAACTTATAATGAAGAAGAAGTAAAAAAGGAAACTGATAAATATTGTTGATATGGCTAACAAAAATGCATGTATAGGAATTCCGGAAGCTCCAAATGGAGAGGCCAGCAAAATGTATAGAGATTTAATTAAAGGATATAATATAAATAGGTCATTAGTTAACTATTTATATGCTAGATATACAGCTCCAAGCAGTACTATGGCAGATCTTATGGATCAAGAAGTTGATGCAGAAGGTAACCCAAAGTATCATAGAAACTCTCAAGAACAGCATGACGCAAAAGACATATTAGATTTTATTAATTTTGCTGGCATGCAAATGGAAGTAAGTGATATTACACAAGCAAAACTTAGTGCTGGAGCCGTAGATACTAATGGTAGTATTATTGATTATACTGACGGGGAAACAGCTTTAAAACAAGCAGAGAAGTTTAATAATACTCATAAGGCTCTTATTGCTTATGTAGTCCAGGCAGGAGATGTCTATAATATTATAATAGAAGAAAAGAATGGAGATAATAATACTTTTGCTGGGGCAGTAAGAGAGAGGTTAAGAATATGGGATTTATATAAACAATTCTTTACTTCTAAAAATATATATATTGAAAATCTCCCATCGGAAATAAAAGACGTATTTAATCCTTTTAATACAGATCTCGCTAATTCTCTTTTAAATAGAAGCAGAACTGATTTTAAAAATATATATAAGCATGATGCTTTAGTACTATTTAATTTAGATCCAAACTCTGCCCCAATACAAAGAATAATAAATACATTTGGTTCAATAGAGCAAGCTGCTTCTGCTTTAGATGCTATAAATAGAAATAATCCTTATCCTAGTGCCCAAGAAACCTTACTTAGAAGGGCTGTAACCCATTGTCAAACTCTGCTGAAGAACATGGGATTAGGAGCTTTAAAAGCTCAGGTAGATCAAATGTCTCAACAAATTAAAACAGAAAACGACATAAAAGAAGAAATAGATATAAAAAAAGAAATTGATAGATTAAACAGAAAGTATAAAGTCAGTAGTGACGTAATTCACAGAACAACGAAAGAGATAAATAAGTTATCTGAAGCTGTAGCAGATGCAATAATTGTTTTAAAGCGAAGAATAAGAGAGATAGAAGATATTAAAGGAGACCTATCAGAAGCTAAAAGAATATCTTTTGTATTACAACGCCTTGTAAGAGAACTAGATAGCAAAAGATATTGTGCAGGAATGGCTAATTTTCTACAAGAAGCCGCTTCCCAAATAAATGAAATAGACAATTTAATGGGCGAATTAGGAACACTTCAAAATGCTTCTGATGTTGAAAAAGTAATACATGATGTTAAGATTCTTAGGCAGATTAAACAACTACATGATATGTATTATCAGATAGTAGATGCAGTTTCAGATCCCCATCTAAACTTTGATGAACAAATATCCTCTGTAGATAGAGATAATATACGTAGAGCAGCCAAACAATTAAAAGATGTTTTTGATGGAAAACAATCTACTTTAATTGACTTAACAAAGGATAATATAAAAAAGCTGCTAACTATTATAATAGGAAATAAAGCTGCTGATGGCCAAATTATAGCTAATGTAGCAGAAATGGCAGCAGCAGACTCAAGTTTCCTTGATTTCCTTTATAGTATGGGAAGAGCTTCTAATCCAATAATTGCTGCTATGGGTACAATTATAAGACAAGCTCAGCAAGGAAGAACTGAAGTAATGAGAGGAATATCTCTTAGAATAAAGAGAGCAACTGATAGACTTGGAGGCCCTTCTGATTTTATGTATGCAGACGAAGAAGGAAATTATCTACTCTCTGATATTGACTGGAAAAAATTTAATGAAGAGAAAGATAAAAAATATAGAGAATTTGTAGGAGTACAAAAACTCAGTGGCCTAGATCTAAAAATGGCTATGGAATTATGGGAGAGACAGCATACCGAAGAAAGAGTTGTTGATGCGAAGAATGGAAGAACAGAAAGAGTGCCTAATTCATTATATAGACTAAACAATGGAATGGTATGGAATAATACTACTAATAAAATGGACTTTACTCCTAATTGTATACTAACACCAGTACAACAAGAATATTATAATACGATGATGCAACTAAAGGGAGAAATAGGTTCATTACTTCCTCCGTATGCACAAATACAATATCTCCCTCCACAAGTAAGAAGAAGTATGCTAGATGCTATTAGTCAAGCTAAAAGTGCAAAAGACGTATTAAAGGCAATAGGAAGAAAAATAGCTGATTTCTGGACTATCAGAGAAGATGACACAATGTATTATATTAATGGTATTATTGACTCAGATAAATACAAAATAACCAAAGGAGCTTTTGATAATACTAGGCTAAAAAGAATTCCTATATTTAATATAAATAAAGTAGCTCAAGGAGAACTATTAAGAAACTTCTCTTCAGGAATAACTGCATTAGCTGGAACAGCTATAAACTATAATGCAATGAATAATATTGTAGATGTAGTAGAATTCATGGGAGATTTTGTAAAAGATCAAACTGCTAGAGAAAAGAATAAGGAGGTTGATATTGTAGCTGAGGGAGATAGAAGAATAATCAAAGACTTATTTAAGTGGGGACATAATACTAATAACACTGCTTTAGTAGATGGCTTTATTCAAACACATATATATGGGCAGCATATAAGTCCTAATGAAAATAAAACATGGGCAAAAATATGGAATAATATTATTGCTTACACCTCATTTAAAGGACTGTCTACTAACTTTAAAGGAGCATTTTCAAATTACCTTGTAGGAGAATTTCAAATGTTAATAGAAGCAGGCGCTGGAGAATTTTATGGATTTAGTAATTATGTAAAGGCCCATAAAAGATTATTTGGAACTTCAGGTGTAGGAGGAGACTTTATGGAACTATTGACTAATAATGTAAGTCACAAAGGAGTTCTTATGAGACAATTATTTGATCCTTTAAGTGAAGAATTCTCAGAAAGAAGTCGTGAGAGATATTATAATAGTGCATTCAGACAGTTAATTAGTCATGATTGTTCCATGATAGGATACTCGGGAGGTGAGTATTTGTTACACTATATAAACATGTATGCAGTACTTGATAACATAAAAGTAAAACTAAACGGAAACACAATTAGTCTGTATGATGCTTTTAGAGTAACTGACAAGATAGATGGAAATGCAGAATTAGAACTTATTCCAGGAGTTACTGATGAAAAGGGAAATCCTATTACTAAAGAGTTTATTGATAAGATAAGAGATAGAATAAAATATGTTAATGATACTACCCATGGTGCTATGGATCCAGAAAGCAAAGGATTATTACATAGATGGTGGTGGGGAAGAGGAATTGCTAACTTCAGACAATGGATGGTAGAACACTATTCAAGAAGATTCAGGCCTAAACACTTTGACTATACTTTAGGAGAAGATAGAGAAGGTTATTGGATATCTTACTGGAATGCTATTGTTAATGAAGAGATAAAAGAAAATTGGAAAGAGGGAATGAGAATGAGGGCTGCTGGAGATGCTTTAGCTAATTTTATGAAAGATTGGGTACAATTCATACTTAGGTCTAAAACACAATGGTCAAATCTCAGTGATATGCAGCGCTATAATATAAGCAGAGTACATACAGAAATGTGTTTATTTGTTGCCTTATTAGGATTAAGTTTTATGCTTGGAGAACCAGAAGAACATAAAAAAGAACGTTGGCACAGATGGTGGATATATCAAGTAAAAAGGCTCATACTTGATACTGAAGCAGCTATGCCACTTACTCCCAAAATTATAACAAGTGGATTAACCATTCTCCAATCTCCTATGGCTGGAATAGACACTCTTAATTCTCTTTTATATGTAATTTATGGTTTGTATAATGGAGATATAACTACTACATTAAAATCAGGACCTAATAAAGGAGAAAATAAATATTGGAAAAATATTAAAAAGAATGTTCTTCCATTTTTTAAGGACTGGGAACAAATGCAGAATATGGATACTAGCGATTCTCTGTTTAAAATATTTGAAAGTTCTCCAGGCAGACATTAATAGAATAGGGAGTATAACTCCCTATTTTTATTAATAAAACTAATAATATTATAGCAAAAAATTTTAAAGCCTAAAAAGGGTCGGATTATTTTCCGACCCTTTTATTCTAACTACTACTAAGATTAATGACATTCTAAAGTATGAATCCATGCCTCTATAGCTTCATCTGTAGTTCCTATAGCACTCACAGGAACATTCTTATCTTTCAAGAATTTTTCTAGAGCAGAATCTTCTTCAGGAGCATCTGGCCATTTCTCATCTATAATATCGTATATCCTATCAACATATGTTCTAAATTGTGGACTACTAACTAGTTGACTAAATGACATTGTGCCTTCTTTTCCTGTAGGAGTTAAATCCCCATCTGTTCCTTTTTCCTCTTCTCCTGCAGTAGCATCATCCTCAGAAGTGACTTGCTCTGTAATATCAATATACTCTCCGGTGTCTGGATTATAGATAAAAGACTGCCCTGTTTCTGGATCAGTTATTAATTCCCCATTTGGAACAGTACTTCTTATCATATCTTCTAACTCTTTCTTTTTATTAGCACTGTCCCTTAGCCTCTTCTTTAATTCTTCTTTTGCCCTCTCTTCCTGCTCTTTCTTTTCTTGAGCCTCTTTTAATTTTCTGACATATTCTTTAGCTTCCTCAGGAGAAAGTTTTTTCATATCATAAGTATTATTTTTAATCATTACTACCTCAGGATTCTCCCCTTCTACCATTACATAATATTTCCAGCCATCCTTTTCTGAAGTAGGTAAAAGCCCTCCTTCTTTAATTCTAAGATTGTACTGCAAGGTTTCAATAAGAGGATTATCTGGGCTTAGAGGTTTATCATCAACATAGAATACTCCATCTAATTCATTATACCAAGTACCATTATGGAACACTCCTCTCTTATGAGGCCCTAATGCCTCTTCTGGAGCTCCCACACCTACTAATAACCTTTCCTTAGGAACATGCATCCTTCCTTCTTTATCTATAGGATAAATCAAATATTTAGAACCCACAGTTCCTAATTTAGCAGCATTAATCATTAAAACATCAGATTCTGCATATTCTTTGAGAATAGTAGTATCTCCACTATATATTGTCTGTCTCATAATATTAAGACGTGGATTCATATACTGCATGCCTTCAATTAAATCAGACAATTTATAATCTGAGCTATTAAGACGCAATGTAAGAAATGCTTCATTACCATCTGGAACAAGAATGCCATTTTCATTCTTATATTTCTCACGCACTAATGTTATAACATTATTATGAGGAGCAATTAATATAAAATTACCCTTAGGATTAAAATATAATAATTTGCTCAATTTTCTTACTTCTTCTAGCTTCTGTTCATATGGGGTCTTTGGATTACCTATAATAGCAAGATGTGCATCTATTCTTCTCTTTATTGCTTTGTCTGGCAATTCTCTATACCTTCTTGGTTCTACTTGAAGAGCAACCTTCTTGCCATTAGCTGCAGGAACTAAGACATAAGTATTTCCTCTATTCTTAAACTGATCTTGTAAAGCCATCACCTTTCCATACTCAGCATTATAAAGAATATACTTACTTTCAAGCTGTAATAACCATCCTAAATCTTCCCACTTAAGCTTATGAGGATTTCTTCTTTCATCTTCTAAAATATCTGTAAGACTTCTAAAAGCAGAAGTGTCTTCCCCTTCTAATTGATGAACTATATATCCTGGAGTATTAGAACCTTCTACAATCTCAGTAGTGATATTATTATTTACATAGAAATCATCGGCTGCATTATTTTTAAAAAATTCTCGCATCCCCTTTCTTACTAAACCGTCTCTACCAGACAATCTTAAATGTAAGCCTTTTCTTATTTTGTTTCTAATGTCACTCCATTTTCCAGAACCTACGACACCTATTAAAAGATACTCTTTACCCCCTGAGTTTATAACTCCTCCATTATTATACTTTTCATGAATAGCTTTTATATCAGAAGTATAATCTAAAACAAGCATCAGATGCTCTGTAATATTAATATCAGGTTCTCCTTCTGTAAGAGAAAATACTTTTCTATCTTCTCTCGCCATCATAAACTTTACTTTAGTATGAGGATCCTTTGCTAGTATTTGAGGCAGCTCATCATCTATAATATTTTGAAGGTAAATATTTCTCTCTCTAAGCCACCTGTAGAAGTCATGCATTCTATCATACTTTTTACCACTAAGAGGCCATCCTTTATGAAGCATCTTTCTAAAGCCCGAAAGAGCATTTTTAACATACTCTGCCATTGCATTACCTGCGAGATAAACAAAAGAATCATCTACAGGAGTATCTATAACATCCTCTGTTGTAGAATTAACTTTGTCTATATCAGGAACATCTTCAGTAGAATGTACTTCAGAAGTACTATCTATACCATCTTTTTCTAGTTGTTGTTCCAAGGTATCAGATACTACAGTAACTCCCTTGGTTCCTTCAACTTCTACTGGTAACACATCAGAGTTTGTTGTAGTAACATCTGGTGAATTAGAGTCTATAGGAACCATTTCTGGCACAGATAATACACCAATCTGATCAGTAATATCCAATGAAATAACAGACTCTTTTACATCTTTTTTAAGAGAGGGGGTAATAAAAGAATCATAATCAGCGAGAGGAGCATCCTCTACATCAGAATCACTAACAGTTACATTACCTTCAGAATCAGTTTTAAAAGTTGCTTGCCTATTACTTGGATATTTTGTATCCCACCAAATTAAATCAAGACTTTTTATCTTGCCTTTAAATTCAGGCATAATAGCTTCTAAAATTGCTCTATAGAGATTTAACTGTGCAGTATAGTTTCTTCTATTATCGTAACTATCTATACTATTCTTTTTAGCCTTAAAGTCAAGAATATGAATGTCTCCTTCTTTATCAACAATAATCATGTCAATAGTACCAGCAATAGTTTTAGTGCTATCAGGAAGCTTCATTTTTGCAACAATGGGAAACTCAAAAGTAATAGTCTTATAAGACTTACTTCCATCCTCTTCTACTCCATAGATAGAATCTAAATATTTTTCTAGCCTTTCAAGATCCGCAATGATTACTTTCTTTCTTTTATCATTAAGATTAGGATAGTTTCTTTCTGCCACATTATACTTTTTCTTTCCATGTACATCTGTAGCAAAAAAATCTCTATTAATACTATCCATTGAATTGCCAATTGCTGAAGAATGGGAGAAATCACCTTCAATACTAGCTTTGCCAAAAACAGTCTGATAAAATTCAGTAGCACTAAAATCTATTGGTAATCCATCAAAATAGTAAGTATGGCTTTCTTTGTCAAAAGTAATATGTTCCTTAGCAAATTTATACCATTCTCTAAGCTTCTCTACTGTTGCATCTCTACTTGCAACTGAAGAATCTGAAGCATCTATTGCAACAGTTGAAGAAGTAGAAGTAGTAGAAGAAGCAACAGAAGCAGCAGGAGTTGTGGCAGTTGTAGCAGTTGTAGAAGGCTGAGATGGTTGTGAGGTTGAAGAAGCAGTTTTTTCTTTTTTTCCTTTTTTCATATAAGGAGAATACTTTTGAGCATCTTCATCAGCTTGTTTTTGCTTCTGCTGTTCACTACTAAAAAATGCTGTATCATATCCTAATATATTAAGATATTCATCATATCCTATTTCTCCATTGAGGTACTTTATAGTAGAAGCAACTTTTTCTGATAATTCTGCACGTAATGGAGAAGGATCTTTTCTAAAATTCTCACGTATCTCAGGAGTAAAATCAGGGTCACTTTCAGCGTCAGGATAAAGCTTTAAGAAATCATCTAAAGTAATTTGTTGTATTGCCTCATCATTAATTGCCCATACTTCTTCAGTATTATCTGTATCTGTTGCTTGTGGTACCTGTGTTTGTACTTGTGCTTGTGCTGCAGCTTTTTTAGCAGCCTCTTCTTCTGCCTTCTTCAACTCTTCTTTAGCTATAGCTTCTCTTTTCTCCTGTTCCTCTTCTCTTTTTTCTTTTTCCTTTCTGCTTTCTATAACTCCAGCATCTCTTAAATACCCTAACTGTTGAAGACTAGTAAGCACTTCTTCCAAGTCTTTAGAGGCTTGAGGATTACTACTTTTTACATCATCTATAGCTTGTTCTAAACTTGCTATTATTTCATCTGCATTACGAGCTTTATCTATAATACTATCTACTGTAAATAAGAGACTTTTTTTAGTATTAGGACTCTTTTCTAAATGATGAATAACAGAAGCTATATCTGAGATTGTTTTACCCCATGTTTTAGCTTTGATAAGTTCCTTTTGATGATTTATTAAAATACCATCTTCATCTATAGTATCCAATATATCATTATTTAAAGTTCTTAATACCTTAAAGACAAAATCATCTATTTTATCTTGGGTCATCTCTGACCTTCTCTTTAATGCTCCTTCTGCCCTGCCTATATAGTCAGCAGCCACTTGGGCATTTCTTCTATTAATAATTCTATGTGCATTAGCTGCACCAATAATTCTCTGCCTTTCTAAACTATACTCCGCAGCTTCAGGGTTCTCCCACATTCTTGTATAAGCATCTTCATTGTTTCTAATACGCTTTGTAAGAAGTGCAATATCTTGTATCTTTTGAAGGATAGCAGTTCCTCCTGGCTGGGATAACAGCCGCTGCTTAAGCTTATTAATCTCTACTCTTTGCTTTTTAGTATAATAATGCTGATTAGCATCATCAAGCATTCTGGCTCTGGAAACAGCATCTAAGTTAAATATTTCATCTGCTGTAAGAATCTTACAAACTATACCACGACCATCATGTTCCTGAGCTTCCAAAGCCCTATCTAATTGTGCTTTTTTGGCATTTGTGGTGTCTAAGACATCTCTATAATACTTTTCTTGTTGTTTAGCATCTGCTAATGCTACTTGTGCTGCTCTAAGTAATTGAGCAGCAGCAAATGTCTGATTGGGGTCTGCGTCTTCCATTCTTTCAAAAGCTTCTTGAGCATCCTCCAAACTAGCAGTAGCTTGAGCTACAATATTCCTTTGCTTTTCTATTTCTTTTTCAAGTTCATCTGCCTGTCTTTCATAGATCAAAGCTATGGCTTGAGCTGTCTTTCTGCCTCCTAAAGACGGTATTAAATTATCATCGTCTATTTCTGCATCTGGGTCAGAAGGATCTCCTATCTCAGACATCATACTATGCCTTCTGGCTTTCCAATGATCAGTTAAAGCCAGATTCAATCTCATCCTCGATCTAACATGTCTACCTACAGGTTTACCTTTTTCTTCTTCAAGAGCATCTACTTCCTCATTTGCTCTTTTGTACATCTCCTGAGCCTCTTTCAACATTCTTGCATTGGTAGCAATATACTGAAGAGCTTCTTCATTATTCTCTTCATTTTGTTGTATACTAGGATTATTAGAATAATATTGACCTAATAAATTTGCTATTTCTGCGTCATCAAATAATTCATGAGTGTCAGTAGTACCTATTTGAGAGGCCCTGTCAATCATTGTATTATGTTTCTGAACCACTTCAGATAAAGCAGCAGGATCATCTGGATTGTTTGCTATAGCATCTAAAAGTTCTGCAGCTCTAAGAGCCCATACATACTGCATGGTTTCTGTGTCCCCTTTAGAATTGCCTTCAAATAACCCTTTAGCAGCACCTAAAGCATCTTCTATAACATCAAAATCTTTATTATCATCTAGGAAGACATTAACAGCATCTGCATGCTGTTGCAAGGATTCCTCATCTAATTTTGCTCCATAGTATTCATTAAGAATACCATTTTGAATAAAGAAGCCTAACCTGTCAAGAAAATTATCTCTCCATCCAACTTCTTCAACTACAGGATTTCCTTCTGAATCCCTAATAATCATTCCATTGTCATCTCTCTTTATTTTTTGATTATATCTTTTGTTAAAAGCTTCTTTTCCTTCCTTTGTAAAGTATGAAGCAATATTAACAAAGTGAGGCATAGCAGAAACCATACTACCAACACCACCTACTCCTGCAGCTTTCCATGTAGTCTCTTGACCTAACGAGTTTTGAAGACCCATTAAATAAGAATAGGCGCCATCCCAAAAACCATATAAGTCTGCCATAGTTTCTCCATTCTCATAAGCTTTAGTATATCTGCTAAAACTATCATCATTTATTCTCTCAGCAGCATCTACCATCATATCATCAGTACCATTGGTCCAAGCTCCTCCCCACACTTGGCCAGCAGCTATTCTTCCTATTTTTTTAGCCTTGTCACCAAAAGTAGAAAGTTTAGAGTCTAAAGCCATTCTTGTTTTAGCAGTCTTGCCTTCACCTACTACTACATTCTTCAATCCCTTAAAATTTTTCTGAGCTTTCTCTATTACTGATGTAGGATTAGTAAATAAGAATTTTCTATGACCAAAGGCATTTACCAAAGCATACTTAATTGCTTCAGGCACAAATACATTATTAGCTGCCCTTCCAGCAGATCTGATGGCTTCCTGTTGAAGCTGAGCATATTCAGGAGAAGCCATTCTTTCCTCTACCTTTTGCTGTACTAAATCAGCCATTACTTCTTCTCTAGCTTCTGCTCTAACAGCTTCATTAAGAACACCCTCATTAGGAATATCTTCGATAGCACCTATTCTTACTTTATCCAAATACTCTGCTTTTTTCCTAGCTGCTTTAGTTTCAATCAAAGAATCTATTTGATTTTTAAACTCTTTGTCATTTTGATACTGATTATAAATATCCCTTTTACTTGCATTTAATACTGCCTCATCTGCACTAGAAAGATTTTTAGCCAAAGTCTCTTGAAAGGCACCTCTCTGATAAGCATAAGCAATACCTGCAGCAGAAGCTCCTCCCTGTAATGCTCTGCCAAATTTTGTTTGTGTAGATAAAGCAGTACCAAATGTATCTAAACCTGTTCCTAAGGCTTTGCCTATTTTGCCCATTTTGTTTGTTGCTGTAATAGCCCTTCCAGCAGCACCAATACCAAAAGGAATAAAAGCAGTAGCCCCATCTGCTAAACCAAAACTTGCCATCTTAAAAGCTTCATACCAAAAATCTGTATCCTCAACAGGATCAAAAACTACTTTATAAGGAGAAGTTCCTATTTTTTCCCACTGCTTCTGTTCATCTTCTTCAAGAGTTCCAAACTGCTCTGCCCTAGTCCAATAAGGAGAATCAAGATAAGTCTTCCATCCTGATATATTACTACCATCAAAGTTTTTTCCTAAATTATGAAGAGTTCTTTTACTTAGTCTTTCTTGATGGGCATAATGCCACTGATTATTATCATCAAAGAATCCCCAGTTACCATTCTTCTGCTCTAACTTCTTTTCACTTGGATGAAATATATTACCTTCTTCATCTACCCATACCAACGGTCTATTTTCAACGCCTGCTGCTCTTTCTGCCATATCTTCTATGCTAAGACCAACATTATATAGACCATTTACTTTATCAGCAGTATAACTTAAAGCACTAATCAGTAAGTCATTTGCAAACAACCCTTTTCTTTTCCACCAAGATTGATTATCTCTTATATATCTTAAGGCCTCATTATTTAAAGCTGTAGATGCCATTTCTGGAGACATGTTCTGCTCATATATAGCTTTCTTTGCAAGAAACTCACGCATATCATCCACACTAAAATCTTTCATCTCTGAACTGATTTCTTTTGGATTACCATTGCCAAATCTTGCTGCAAATTCAGGAATGCCTAAATTACCTTTATAACTACCAGGAGTTATTTCTCTCACAAACTTCTTAATAGTATCCGCATCTGAAAGACCAGTAATTTCAGGATCAAACTTTGCTTGTGAATACTGAGGAGCTAAAGCTTCTCCTGCTCTATCTGAAGCTTCATTATATATTTTATCAAGAATCTTCTGATTAGCATTACTTTTAAACTCATCTATACCTTCTCCAGCAACAAAGTTAACAACCTTTCCTGCCCAATTAAGAGGCTTAAACCATGAAAAGTTTTCTCTATCATGTCTATCCTTAGCTAACTTTTCTCTCATTTCCTGTGGAGATAAGTAGTCACTTTCTAGCACTTTTTGCCAATCATCTACTGACATACCTCTATACTTAAAATAGTCTGAGCCCATGCCAGTATTATTATCTATAGTACCATCATCATGTACTTTAGGCTGAAATCTTCTTGTAACTTCATCTCCTATAACTTTTCTCCTAAGCAGCTCGTTTCTAAATTTATAAGAGTCTTCTGTGCCATCATTATATTTTTGAAAGGCCTCTTCTCCAAAAACTCTTTTAAACTGCTTATTATTATATAAGATGTCTGCCGCTTGATAACGCAATTCGGGATCATCCATAAATTGCTTAAGCTTATCTTCATTGGCTAGCATAAAAGCCTTACGTTCCTCTTCACTGACTCTATTAAGTCCAGGAAGACCTTGTAGCCCTATAGAATTAGAAGACAAACTGCTTAAATTACTAAAACTCTTATGTACTCTGTCAAATATACCCATATATTATCCTCCTACAATTATTCACCAGATGCACTATACAAAGATTCAAGAAGGCTTCCAACAGGATCATCTGTAACAATATTTTTTGGCACTATTTCAAGCTCAGCTTCAGCATCATTAAAGAGCCCCCATGAATATGGCTTAAAATAATAATCATAATAGCTTGCTTTTCCTCTGCCTATTCTTTTATCTGCTATATCCTTAGCATATTGAGGCAAATCTTCATATGCATAGAGAGTTCCAACATGGTCTTCCACATCATCAGCTATATTATAAACTTCAGGATTTTCCGCAAGCTTTTTATCTTTTGCAGGATCATTGCCATTCCAATAGAATCTAAGTCCTTTTTTCCCTTGTGTCTTATGTTCTGTACTACTACCTCCAGAACCACTACTTCCAGAACTGCCCTTACTTGAGGATGCGGCCTTTACTGCAGCAGCCTTTTTAACTGAGAGGCTCTTAGAAGGATCAAAGTCTACTATCCTACCAGTCTTATCAAGAACATAACCATCTGCTAATAAAGAATTATAATAATCCATTCTACTATCAGCATACTTTTGTTTTTCTAAAGCATAATTTGCCCAACCTCTTCTAGATTGATCAATCTCCTCAGGAGTCATCTTACTTAAATCTCTCTGAATTTGATTATTCTCAGTATAAACAATTCCTTCATATATACCACTTTTAATAGCAGCCTTAGCTTCTAATAGTTTATTTCCTGTAAGATTACCGAGTACCCCTTCTGCATATAGCTTTTGAGTAATAGCATCATCTAATTCTTTGCTATTCATAAAGTCATTTATCATCTTCGGATTCATGCCTTGAGTCTGCTTAAGTAATGCATAATATCCCCCAAGAACATTTCCTCCTTCTTCTGTATTATACATTCTTGATGAGATTGCTTGACCTAATTTAGCTCCCTTTGTATATAAATCATCTCTACTAACAGCATATTGGTTAGGAGTATTTCCATACAGATAGTCATCAATGGTAGGATTGTCTTTAGCATATATCATAGGCTTACCTGCAGCAGCTAAAGCAGACCTTGCTTCCATGTCTTTTTTTCTTCTAGTCTCTGCTTCTTCAAGCATTCCTATTTCTCCTTGGAATCTTTTCTTCAAAGAAGACAATGCTCTTCTTGAATTAGCACCATAGCCATGGGCATTAAGGAAGGCTGCTTGTTCTTTTACTTCATTAGCATAATTCTCATAAAGTTTTCTGGCCTCACTTCCTTCAGGCAAAGACTTACTTAAATATTTAAATACATCAGCTTTGTTCTGAAGTTCTGTATAAGCCTCATCAGCTTTTTCAAAAGCATCCTTGTACATTGTCCAAGGAACAAGCATCTCTTGAAAAGTAAAAGGCTCATAATGATTATCTACTACGAATCTATAATTTGCCATATTAAATTGTCAAACCTCCCTTCCTTCTTTTTTTCTTATTAAGTTTACCTCCTTCTGATGCAGACTTTACAAGCCTAAATTGACTTCCTCCAGGAAGATAAGCATCATCGGGAATCTCTCCAAACAGTCTTAAATTAGCCATAGATGCTAATATGTCACCTTGCCTATTTTCTCTTTCATGGGCACCAATACCTTTAAATAAGTTATCAATGTTACCATATATACCATTATACCAAGAAGCTCTAGATTCTGCATCTTCTCTTGCCTTCTGCATCATTAACGCAGCTAAAGTATTTCTATTGCTATTTAATAACTGAGCATTTGCAGCAGACATTTGATTAAATGCAGTTGCGTTAGCTTGATCTGTTCCTCTATTAAATTCTTCCACTTGCCTTCTTAATGCATCATTATATTCATCTCCTTTTCTATACATATCACCCAAGCCAATGTTTCTATTGTAAGCATTAGCTAAAAGACTTGCATTAATCCCACTTCCAGAACCACTATTAAGAATGCTTCTATCTGCTCCTCTAGAAACATTTACTAAACTATTAGCTCCTTGAGTTCTATCAAAAGGCTTAAAGGCTTCTTTATTTCCTATAGGTTGCATGGTAGCCAAAGCAGGATGCCTTGCTGCTTGCACTGCTGCATAAGTACCAGTATCTTTAGGTGCTCCTATCCCCGCAATCTGCATAGCTAAAGCAGTAACTGGACCAAGATCTCCTAATCCAAAATACTTAGGAATATATCTAAGTGTTCTTTCTCCTACTTCAGGAGAAACTGCTGTAGATGCTGCAGCAGCATCTTGCTGTTTAGCTGCATCTTGAGCTGCTTGGTGATAAACATAAGTATATCCTCCTTCAGGATCTTCAACTCTTCTTACTTCATCACCTACACCAACCCACTGATTTCTATCTTCAGGCAACTGATCATAATCTCCTTCTACATAATGAATTTCTCTTGCTTTTGGAATAGCAGAATTATCAATAGGATTATTTTGAATACCCCTTTTAAACAGACCATATAACTGATAAGGATTGCCATTTGCATCTTTACCATATTTCCAATTTTGATTTGGTTTATAGTCAAGATTCATTTTATCAGCTAAATCTATTATAGAGCTATAGTAATTATCATCTCCTATACCATACTCTGTAGAACCCAAGTTTCTTATAGAAGTTCTTGGTCCCCACAAGCCATCAGTCCATTTATTTGAAGCAACATCTCCATTTCTTGCTCCTTTAGGTCTATTTATATTATCAGTAATATTGCCAAAATAAGCATTGCCTCCTATATTATTAAAAGAAGTTTGAAGATCTTTAACAGCATCTCTAAATCCTGTAGGAGACAAAGTGTCTTGATAAGCATTAGCATAGTATTGTTGTACTTCATTAAATGCCTTTATAGCCTCATCTCTTATGGCCTCTTTCTCTTCTTCACTACTTGTTGCATTATATCTATTATTTAAATTAGTTAAGTAGTCTCGGAGTCCCGGTAAAGTATACTGTCCCCAATTACTTGAAGAGTCTCCGGTTTTCCAAGCTCCAGCATTCATATAATCCCTTCTCATTTGAGCAGACCCTTTTGAGTTTGATTTTTTATCACTCGCAGTATTTATAGGAGTACTAGTAGAATCTTCAAAAGGTAATTCTGTCTGACTATTATATCCTATGTTAGTATTATTATTTGAAGAAACATTACGATTACTTCTCCCATTAACAGGAGCTCTAAATGCTGTACCTTGAGGCATTCCTTGAGGAGTCATAAGAGTTTCTTCAGCAGTACTTTTTGCAGCAGCAGATTGATTTCTACTATTTGTAACAATAGGTTTATTTTTATTATTTCTTATATTTATAACTCCTTGATGAGCCATCTTTGCAGCTTGAAAATCAGAAAGTCCATTTCTCTTATAACTCCATAATAAGTTATTATATATTCTAGATTCTTCTTCAGAATATTTAGCATTACTTTTTGCAGCAGTTGTTGCTGGTTCCTGTATAAAAGTAGGAATATTAGTAGTATATGTTTGCATTTTTAAAGGATTCTTATTAGAAGCAGAAGAATAATAAGAATCTGGTACAGAAAGAGTAGAAGTAGTAGTTATTCCTATTTCTCTCTTGTAAGCAGGGTCGTTTCTTAAATATCTATTATGATATTGATTATAAAAATATTCAAATCCTAATCCTTTTTCTGTGGGGTCTGCTTCATATTTTTGATTGAATTTTTTCATTGCTGCAAACATATCATCAGCAAATCGCATACGTCGAGAAGGAAGCATATTAGGATATTTAGATTGGAGCCATTTTATTATTTCTCTCTTTGTGCCTCCCCATTTAAATAGATTTCCACCATAACCAAACTGATTACCAAGTAAACCACCATATGCCATATCTTGTATAGGCATTTCTTGCATAGGCATACCTTGTTGAGCCATCATAGCAGCATCTATTCCCATAGGCTGTCCCATTCCTTGTTGCTGCATCATGGCCTGTTCTTGCATAGCCTGTTGTTGCATAGCAGCCTCTTGTTGAGCCATTGCTTCTTGTTCTTGCATTTGCTGTTCTTCCTGAGCCTGAGCATCTGCTTGTTGCATTACAGCAACTTGCTCTTCTGGACTTAATGCATCAAAGGCTTCTCTAGCCTCTTCTGCTTGCATTTCTTGCTTTTGCCTTTCTTGCTCTTCTGCAAGTTCAGCCATCTGCCTGTCAAAGCCTGCTTTACTAATGGGATCATTAGGCCTCTCAGATATCTCCTTCTCAAGCTTTTTAGCCAAGTCTGCAAAGGTGATTTCCCTTTTCTTTGATATGTGGAATTTCTCTTTTGTCTCATCATCACAGAGTATTCTCTTACTATAAACATAATCATTGTAGATAACTTCTCCTTCTTCCACAAGATTGGGAGTTCCTTGAGGGTCTACTCCAACTTGAACTCCTTGATAAGGATTCTCTTCATGAGTACCTCCAGCATCAATATGAGAACTTCCTGTACTCCAATCAGCACCATGAGTTTGTAAATCTCCACCAATATCAAAGAGTTTTCCTCCTCCACAATAACCATTAGGCACTGGAGTAACACCACTTATTTTATTTCCTGCCTCATACTGCATTCTCTTGTTATTCAAATAATCAAGAGCAAGACCATAATCAATGGCTCCTGATGGGGAATCAAGCAATCCTCCAAAAGCAGCAGAGTTGATAAAAGCATTGTCGTCATTCATTCTATCTAAATGTTTTTCTCCTGTTTCTATACCATGTGCCAGAAAGCCTCTAGCAGTATCCATTTTATTTCTATACTTGTTAGCAAGTCTATCACCTTTATGATTGAACCAACCATTCTTTGCAATAAAACCATTCTTAAAACCAAACCCTGTATCTACATTACCTACTCTATTAATAAGATCTTCAGTAGTAGCAGCATTAGCAAGAAGATTACCTGCATTTCTCATACTAGAAACAGAGTTATCTACTCTTGCTATATTCTTCTTATTCTTCTTTACTCCAAAGCCTCTATTAACTACTCCTCCTATAATTCCAGTACCTGCTGAAATAGCAGCTCCTAAAACAGGATTAAACTTACTGACTATACCTCCAGCAGCACCACCTATACTAGCAATACCATCTCCTACTCCACCACTATCAAAACCATTACTAATAAGTCTATGTCCTATCTGACCTACAAGAGCACCTGCAGCACCAATACCTGCCTTTACACCTGCTGACATTCCTTTAGGAGCGGAAACAGTACTTTCAACAGAAGTATCAACTCTCTTTAAAGGTACAATATTATCAGGTTTTACACTAGGCAAAATTAATCCATTGGGAAGTATTGATGTTGTAGCTAGAGGAAGGGAAGAAGCACCAACATAGCCTTGAGAAGGATTGTTCCAACCTATTGAATAGTTATTTGAAAGAAAAGGGGAAGGAGGAGCAGAACTAAAATTATTAATGTTGACTCCGTAAGGGTCATCCTGTGGAATATTAGGATTATAGCTCATAAAAGAGTTATCCATTCCATCAAATATATTATTATTCACTCTGTCTACATCTCTAGCAAACTGAGTTTGATTATATTTGTTTACAGTATATAACTTGTCTTTCTTCATAAGAATACCTATTTTCTTGCAAAGATATATTTCTTGACTTTATTCAACAATTATGTTAATTATATAATAAAAATAAGTAAGGAAATCCCTAAGACTTCCTTACTTACACATAAGATTTATTTTGATACGCGAGCCTAAAGAATCATATAAAGTATGTCAGCATTATATCATGTATTTCTGCCCTATTCAAAAAGCCAGTAGAAGTAGCTTTTTTCTCTAGTTTGAAGTATATCCAAGGATTCCTCATTCTATTAAGAGGCTTACATTTGTTTCTAAATATACCTCTCTTCTCTTCTTCCATTCTATCTTCTGGAATAGGATAATTATCTCTAGGAATATCACACCTCCAAATTCTAAACTTTCTTTTGAGAGTATCAGCAGTGTTACCTGTATGATGTACAAACTGTGTATGCCCTCTTCTTATATCTATATTAGCTATACCATGCTGATATTCATTCCAAGCTTCAAGACTATCAAAGGGAGTACTCTCATCATATTGTTTATCAGTACTATTATAATCAAGATCTACACTTGCTCTAAACTCAAGAGTAGAGAAAGTCTTATCTGTCTGTCCTTCAGCATTAGCTACAAGAGTCATGGAATAGGGCTTATTAACCCCAAAGAAATTACAGTACTCTCCTGTTTGATGCCTATAGAGTTTAGTATTACAAGATGTACTAGTCTCTTCTGGTTTTGCCCACACGCCTATATCATCAAGACTACTAAGATATGGAGTATTACCATAGTCATAGAAAGAAGTAAAGTTCCCTAATTTCTCTGAAAAGGCTAATGCTTCTGTATCTTTTATAAACAATATATCTTGATTCTTTTTATCAAAGTAAGCCACAAAATTCTTAAAGTCAGTTTTAGGATTCCACTTAACTGTAGGATCAGGAATAGCATTATGTGCCCAAGAACTAAATCCATTAGTCTCAGTGAGATTAGCAAGCTGACCATTAAACTGATAGATAGCCTTATTATTAGAATCCATAAAATAGACTCCTGAAGGAGAACTAACAACACTCCACTTATTAGAGCAACCTATAGTATCTGATAAATACCTTGCTCCCTGAACCTTACCAGAGTTAGCAATTTCAATAGGAACTCCTTGAGTACTAGCAACTTGTACATTCTCATTATAGAGAACTTGAGATATTCCTGTATCTTGGAAAGCAATAATCTGATCATTAAATCTTACCAGCTTATTGAGTTCTCCCTTATCTCCATCAAGTTCAAGAACAGAACTAAGAGTAATGTTAGTATACATATCTACATCTTCTCCTGAATGCTTTGTCTTTGAATAGTAGACATGATTAGGATAAGTAGCCTTATTATTAACATCAGCATCTATATTAACTTGAGGGAAGAAGTTATCTGTCTGAGAATACACAGGATTCAATTGATTGAATACTGTAGGATTCATTATATGATTCCTAGGATTATTCCTCATCTTATCATATCTTCCATCTATATTAACATGAGTCTCACACATGAAAGAGAGAATCTCTACTATCTGATTAGGATCTTGATCTGTAAAGGCATAAGTCTTTAAGCAATCATATCTTTGATAGTAAGTATCACCTGTAGTCCATTTAAGAGTAATATACTTTGCATTGTTAACTCCAAGAGTAATATTTTCTGATTTAATGTCTACAGCATCACCTGCTATAATCCATTCATTACTCTCTTCTGAACCTCCAAACTTTGATCCCTGGCTATCTTTATATAATTCTCCAAGCCAAAGGAATCCAAAATTACTACTTTCAAGACCAGAAATATCTATCTCATTTTGATTAAATTGAATAGAACTGTTTTCATTCTTCTGCCAAAACCCTCTACCTGCATTATCAAAAGCTCCCAAATAAACATTATCTCCTATCTTTCCTTTAGGAAGAATAGGAATCTGTTTGGGTATATTTTGATTATCATAATCTCCATTAAAAGCAATCACTGCATGAGTAGTAGACTTGTACTTCATAGGTACCAAAGTAGCAACCTTCTCATACTTGTCATCATCCAATACTCCTGTTGCAGGATTATATCTTAATGAGTTGTAAAGAGCTTTATCTATATGTGGATAATAGTATACTTCTGAAAAATCATCTCCCATATTAGTAAGCTGTGGTTTAAGCTTTACATTATGAATATACGAATTCTCTGTAAGAATAGTTTTAGCAGAAAGATGATTTTCAAAATCTACCCAATTTGTCCAACTATTAGAATCTACATTATCATGAAAGTATTCAGTGCAAAGAGAGAATAGAGAATTAGCTTCCTGCTTCTTCTGAAGAAAAGAAGAAGATTCTGCCTCTGTTCTATAATCATTATTAAGAGAACCTTTTCTATGCCAAGGGTAAACATTAAATGTTCTCAATAAAGATTCTGTTGTAATATGGTCCTCATAAGTACTTCCATTACTAGGCACAACTACAGAATCTTGCCACAATAAATCAGTTACAAGATGATGTGCTGCATAAGCACTTGTATTAAGATGATACACATTAATACCTGTTTCTCCTTTACCAAACTCATGAGATATTCCATTACCATTATCATTATGATTAGTCTCCAGCATAGCACTAGAGTTATAAATAGCATGAGAAGAATAACTAGCTGTGATAGGAACCACTCCAACTATTCTTAGTTTGATATCTTCCATGTTATATATCTGAGTTTCTGTATTAAACTCAAGATCAGGAGAATTTAAAGTAACAATACTTTGATCTATAAAGAACTGAGTATTAGAAGGTACATCCTTTCCATTTACTAGTATTTTATCTTCAGAGAATGGGGTATTATAGGACTTTATAGATCCTTGTATTTCTACAGATCTTTGCCATTCTTTGGCTTTACTCTCTTCTTGTGTAGGGATAGATGCATAATGAGAGAATGCTAAAGGAGCACCGTCTTTACTTATAGCATCATAAGAATAATCTCCTACAGCTGACCTTTTAATTTCTACCTTATAATATATTCCTGCTTCATCCTCTACAGTACTAGGATTTTCTTCTAACCCAACTGCGAATTTAAAAGTATATTTTCCAAAATCTCCTCTAGGTATCTCTTCTGTTGACTCTTCTAAATTCACTATATTTTCATACCAATGAGATTTCTCAGGAAGAACATCGTAATAAAGGAGATTATAGGTGCTAGTCTTTTTTGCTTTTTTATATAATTTAAAAGAAATTTCTTCAGAAGAAGGTTGACCAGGAAGTGTACGGCTTGCAGTCTTAAAAGCTTCTACAATACCTCTATCCATATAACATTTTTCACCATCTACAATAGGATCACTCCAATAAGAGCCTCTTACAAAAACATACCATACATAAGAAGGATTTTCTTTGAGAAATATAACTCCTCTATCAAAATCTAGGTGCTGTATATTATCATTTTCATTAGTACCTTCTCTATAAGTAAGATATCCTCTTGCAAGTACTTCTGCTGCATATTGTTTATCTATTTTAGCCACTAAAACATATACCTGATCTACTTGATCTTCCCACCAGGCCTGGTCTTCAAAACTAAATTTATCAGAAGATTCCCAACCCTTTTCTACTTTAAGTTCTGTAGCTTCACTCTTAGGAATATAATACAATGAGTCTGGGTTTAAATCAGCAAAAGATTTAATATAAGGTCTAAAATACCAAGATGCTTGAGCAAAAGGAGAATTATCCTTTCTATCCTCCACATTGAATACTGTAGGATTAAGTACACCTTGGCACAATACATTTCTATCTACAATAGATGGGAATATAACTACAGGTCTGATTCTAATATAATCACTGACTTTAAATCCTTCTATATCAAATATAGGAACATTTCCTTCAGCATAAACAAGCTTAGCAGAGTTATTGCTAAAGTCTATATTAGGATATAAAGGATTAGTTGCATCATCAAACCAAATTGGAGGTACCCACTCACCTGTCTTCTTTTGCAACTGAAATCCAAACCTATATTCTTCTCCACCTTTATATGTGGTAATCTTACGCTGTTGTTCTTTGAGGGTATTATAATGAGAATAATAACTATCAACAGTACCTAAGTATAGAGTCTTGCTGTTATCATTATCATATGTAAAAGTGACTAATTCTCTACCTTGATCTTTCTCACTACTCCTATACTCATTTATCCTTGCCTGTAATATAGAGGTATTAGGGGTAATCTCTTTAAAGTTTCCAACAAAGAGGGTATTATCCTTATCAGTCATAGTAAGAGCATGAATCTCTCTGCCTCCAACAAACAAAAGCTCTGTGGGATCTATAGCACTACCTGAAGTTCCTTTATCTATAAAGGTAAAACTATCTCCTACAATAGTAATATCCTTTACTATCCTGACAATAGGATCAAGATTTAATGATGTTCTTTGAATGGAGTATATTCTTACTTTATCAAAAGAACGATCTAAACCACTTATACTAATTGTAAAAGCACATGATACTCTTTCCTCAGGACTTCCTGCTCTGTCAGAGAATGTAAGATAATCAATAGGAGAAAGATAGAATATATTACTTTGCTGCCCATATCTATTGAAATAAGTAAAGGCATACTGAATAGTTCCAGGACTAAATAAACCACCTCCTGATATGTTCTTTACTATAGCAACTTCCTCATTAGTACTAAATGCAGGAATGAAATCAAAGAAGGTATCTACTATAGAAAAGTCATGTGGGTCATTAGAATCAGCATGATTCCACCTTTCTAATTTAGATTTATCAGCAGCTATATTGATAACCCTAGGCTGATTCTCTCCATCAGTCCAGTATACTTTCTGTATATGTTCTGCCTCATAAGATACTAAAGTTTCTAATGGATGCTGAGCATTGAAGTTGAGATTACCTTTATATATTAATTCACCCTTCAAAGAACAACCTCCTTCCTTGTTCTCAATAAAGACATAAATACAATCTCTATCATTAACACTCCTTTCATCTACTCTTGAAGTAGTAGTAAATATAACTAATTGGTGGTTTAATACAGCAGTACCAATAGCCATACCTTCTATATGATCTTCATTAGTATATGTACTATTCTCTATCCAAGGATTCTTATTTATACTGAGTCCAAATAACTGAGGTCCTTTTTCATTAACCCAGCTCATTAGAGTATTGCTCTCAGTAGTAGCTAATCTTAAATTATGATTTTCAAAGGTAAAGTCAGCACTGAAGACAGAGACTGCAAGATCCCTGTTCATGCCTTTTGTTCTCCACCCCATTGCTTTCTTTTCCATTGTATAGCTTTATTTTAATTATTCAATATCATATTGTTCTTGGTGAGCATCTTCCCATTCTTTCTTTCTTTGTGCATCACACTCTTCCCACATTTCTGGATGCCGTGTCTGCACCACAAGGACAAACATCTTATCATCAGTGTCCTCTTTTTGCGTAAGGAATTTTCCTTCATCAGCAACCATCTCAGTGTAACCATTCTTTTCTTTTGTTGTCATATCTATAATGTTTATGCGTAAGCGATTGACCATCCTTTTGCAGTCGCTGTTGTAACTGCTGCGTTAAAATCATCATCTTCCTCGTAAGTTGTTTTCATTGCGTTCCTTAATTTACAAGTTTTTCCAGAACCATTTGATGAAAGGCAATTAATAATCTTTGTAGCAGACTCAACAGTTAATGGACAATATTGAAAATTAATACTTTGACCTATATAATGAATATTTCCAACAATATTTTTAAGACTATTACAATTGAAGAAACAATCAGAAAAACTGACGCTATCGGATGTTATCAAAGTTCCATCTATTGCGAGTGTCACTAATTTACTACAATTGCCAAACACTCTTCCAACCCATGTGGAAGTTGTGGCGGGGAGAGTTATTTCTGTCAAATTATTACATGACTCAAAAAACCCTGTTGTTGCGTTGTCACTACGAGAAAATCTTGTTAATCCTTTGAAATATTTTAATTCATTGAATCTTACAATATTTGTATTTCCTCTAAATTGGTAGTCAAAATGTCCAGTAGTAGTGCTAACAGTCACGCCAGCCGCTTCTGCATAAGTTATTTCACCTTCAATATAATTTCCTCCCCAGTTTTCAACGCATATTCTCTTAACCTCATAATCAATAATAGGATAATCAATTTTGACATTTACAGGAGTGGTTACAGGTGCAACACCATTACTTGGGTAGACGATTTCCGTACCACCGTCATTAGTTGGGAAAACTTCATTCAGCATTGCTTGATACTCATCGTCAAGGACATATACACTTGCCGTCTTTTTGGGATACGCGAAATTTGCGGTACCTACTTTTGGCTCATCTCGACACAAAATAAAACAAGTGTTGTTACCCACTGAGCCTGGGTACATTGCAGTATATCCTTTTACAAAATTTCCAGCAGCATTTCGTCTACTAACGAACTTGTCACAAACAACATTTATAGAACTTGTATTACCAGTACCAATAGGCATCACAGCATTTGTAGCACTGTATAGCGAACTATAACTCCCTGCGTTTGACCAAGTGACATTCGCCAAGTTAATGGTAACAAAATGTGTTCTTTGAGTCGCTTTCCAAACACCACCTACTTTTGTAATACTATCTGCGTATGCGTTAGAAATGGAACTTGGAAGTCCATAGGCATTTCCCATCCCATTCGAGAAAATAGTCTCACTATTTCCGATTCCATTCAATTTCCCTGTCATAGTAGTGATAGGTAGATTGATTGCTTTATAGAAAACATTTCCGTCCTTGTCAGTTCCTTGAGATGTAAATGACGTGATAGCCATGTTTATCAGTCTGCCAGCATCATAAGAATAATATGGCAAGGGAAAGAACTCCTCAAATTGCGCTATAGTAAATGGGGTAGCACCATTCTCCGCACCATATAAATGCCTCAAGTTGATGCACATGTCAGTCTCTGTGGTAGACACAAAGTTCGCAGTGTTGGCATCCGCAACAACAATGCTTCTCACACCATTTATTTGCAGCAAATATGTAGAATCTTCAACAGGTGTCACTGTTGTGCCGACAGCATCAAACAACTGATTCCACACAAATGTTACACCATAAATAGTGTTTATCTTTGCCGTTCCACTCTCTACTTTAACTCCGTTATTGGTACTCCGTGACCCTGTGAACTTGGCAGAGTAAGGTTGATACCATCTCTCAAACTCAATAGGTTTAGATACTAATGCATCAATTTCACTCTTCATATAGTAATTAGTGAGAGCTTGAGTAAAAAAAGCTTTTATCTTTTCCCACAAATACTGCAGTCCGTTTGCTCCAATATACTTCCCCATAACAATTATTTTATGTCCAATTTGATGTTGCAGTATCCATTTCAGCAGTAGTCATCTCAGAGATACCACCATCATTAATTTTTACATACGCTGAAGATCCCCATCTGAACTCTGTATTCTCAGAATAAGTACTATCTGAATTCATTAATACATATATCTTTCCTGCCTCTGGAGTAATAACTGTTCCTGATGCACTTCCTGTAGCAAGCCAAGTAGAACTAAGAGCAGTTTGTCCACTTCTAATATAAGCCTCAATAACATCATCAACATAAGAAGGAAGATAAGAAGAAGCTATCTTAGTATTAGCATCAAGAGGACAAATACCATTAGCAGCACCCACTAAAGAAGAAGCAATAAAGGCCGATGTAGTATTATTATACTTTGACAAGTCTTTATCTACATCTATAGTTACCTTGTCATTAGTAGTATCCGCAGTAAGAGAAACCACACTGTTAGAAGCTACAGCAAGCTCTAAAGTATCTGTTGTTCCATCGGCTGCAATAGTAGAATTACCTACTTTTACATTACTAAAAGCATTTTGATTATCACGTGCATTAAGAGCATCTTGTAAAGAATAAGGACCACTTCCACCATTAGTAATCCAAGTAAAATCACTAGTATTATCATAAGAAACCTGTGAACAAATACTAGAAACAGTAAGTTGATTAGTGAATTCTTTAGAGCCACTAATAGTTTCAATTCCATCTATATGAACTACATCACTATCATCAGAAAGACTGTCAAGCTTAGTTTTTTGACTTGGAGCCATAAGACCATAAGTTTCATCTCCAGGAATATTACTTACAGCAGGTATGCTTATAATCTTATTTGTTCTTGAAAGCTGTACTGTATCACCATCAACCTCATTTGGATCAGGAATCTCTACTACTTCAATCATATTAACATCAGCATTAGCTGCTATTCCAAACAGTTTTTCTTTCTCTGTAGCACTAAATCTTTTATAAGTAGTACCGTCACTAATCTCATCAGCAGTATAACTAGGCTTAGTGCTAGCTTGAGCCCAATCATAGACGTCAACACTATTATTACCTGCAGTAATAGTGTCTTTGCCTGTACTTGAAGTAATCTTTGCATAATTACTTACCCATGTCTTAATCTTACTCCATAAGTATATAAGACCAGTCTCTCCTAAATATTTTGCCATATTTATTTACTTTTAAAAATTTATTAAACTATTTATCTCTTCTAATGTCAATTCTTGATCTGCTACATCTTCTCCATCTATACCACTATTTATAAGATTACCGTTAAAATCTAAACCAGCAAGATTTCCATAAACAGCACTAGAAACTTTATCTGCTTTACCATCAATATTTTTAGTAGTATCTCTAATAATATTCAAGTCTGGTATTACATTCTCTTTGCCAGATAAAAGACTATCTATCTCCTCTTTAGTATAGCCAGGTATCTCCTTTTCAGTAATATACTTCTTATCATTCTCAAGCTGAGAAATCTTTGTTGGAACAGACTTCTTAACAAGATTAAGGATCTTCTGCCATAAATAAGCAAGTCCTGTTTGGTCTAATGCTTTGTCTCCATATAGTCTCATTCTGCATGGGTATTAGTAACTTCATCAACATCATCCTTAGTAATAGCCTTCAGAGGAGGAAGATTAATATCCTCAGGACCAAGCTCACCAGGCTTGATTCCCATACCTCTCAAAGGCAATCTTCTTCTAACAGTATTGCCACCTCTATGATTAACAAGATACTCTCTATTACCCAAATCAACAAAGCCATTATCAAAGTGTCTGACTTGAGGAATAAGAGTATTGATGCACCTAGAGATAGCTTCCATCTCAGAGATACTCGGAGTAACAAACTCATCTCTCAATTGTCCTGCAAGAAAAGCATACTCTTGCTGAGCATTCTGCAAAACACCTATCTGGATTTTCCCTGTATCAAACTTGACAGTAAACACTTTCATCTTAATGTAAGCCTCAAGAGCAGCCAAGTAAGTCTCATTATCTATCAACAGAGGATACCCATCCTCATCAATAGGAATAGCCTTATAAGCAATGCCTACTCTGCCTCTCGGGAAGGAGGTAAATATAACTCTACCCTGAGTCTTGAAAGCAGGCTCTCTAGAGGAGCTGTAAGTAGGGGGTATGTATACTCCAAAGCGTGGAGGGCGATGATGATGCCTCTTATCATGAGGAACAAGTCCTGGAGTAAAGTTATCTGTCATAGCCCTCAAACAAATTCCTGAATCCAAGTCTTTAACTTGAATAATGCTTATAAGATCACAAGGAAGCATTCCTCTAAAATCCTTGATATCTACATCTTCTATTTTATCTTGATAGAGTTTAGCATAACCATGTAACCCGATAAAGCGTAAAGTATATCTTACTGCTTGTTCAAGGTTAACATCTCTAAGTAATGGATGATCCAACAGATTATCCAACACTCTCCTTATACTTGTATATTGTAATTCTCTTACCATAATGCATCTATTTTACCTTTTTCTATATTATCCCTTAATGCCCTCTTTACCTTTCTGTTGAGGACAAACTTATAAAAGCCTTTATTCTGATAATTAGCTCTTCTTTTATTATAGGCTATCTTGTATACAAATGGTACATTCCTTCTTATAAGAGTCCTCTTATTGTATTCCTCTTCATCCTTATACCACAATACCAAAGTATTCTTCCAGTCTACAGGATAATTAATTTCTACTTTATCATCCTTAAGATAGGCTTCTGCCTTTCTCTTTCTAAGTTCTAAACATCCCATACAAGAAGGAAAAATAACGTTCTCCCCGTCAGAAAGACTTTTAGCTAGCAAGATATTAACCTTCCGGATTATAGAATAAAACTCTTGTTCCTTTACAGGTCTTCCAATATTATACCATTTGTTTTTCCTTATATGTTTATAGGCATCATACACTCCCCAGGAATTACGGACTTTAAATACTCCATCTCCCCTACGCAAGATTTTATTTTCAAAGTCACTGTAGTTCATCATGCCTCAATTTGCTTCTGTAAATCAGACTTGCTGTTTCTCCTTATGAAGGCTGCCAAGTCTGCAAGATCATCAGCAGCGTCATTAGCAGTGTCCTTAGGCTTATAATTAGCTCCAACAAGTTCTTTCACTACAAGTTCTATCAGAGAAGGAACCAAGTATTCTCTTACAGGAAACTCTGCCTCAAGAACATCACAAGCAGCACTAGTACCTTCATCATCACAAGCATACTCAGCAGCTTTATCAAAGTCTTCAAAGATAGCACTAACTCTAAGTTGTTTCAAATAGAAGAACTGAGGATTACTACTGTTAAGATACATGTGCATATCAGGACCTAATGAAGTATAGATAATATTACGCAAGTAATTATTAGTACCTACATACCTCATTCTCTCTCTAGGAACATAAGCAACATTAATACCTTGATAGAAGTCTACAGGGTATACTCTTAGCTGAGTCCCTTCAAGAATCTTAGGTATCTCCTCTTCTGTCCTAAGGTAATAACCTCCTGTACAAGGATCACCATCAATAGCAGGAACCTTTTCTAGATTTAGACAAATCTGTTGATACTCAAACTCTGAGGCAATATCTGTACTATTCTTCTCTTTCTCCTGCTCTTTCTTTATAAGGAAGCTCCTGAACTTCTTTATAAGAAAGATGACATGCTCTTCAGTGAAGAAAGAATCATCACTAGTAGCAGCCTTCGCAAGGTCAAGACACATATAGACTATTTCCTTTACTAACATAATGTTATAATTTATTATGGCCCAAAGGTATAATATTTTATCATACCTCTGAGCCACATTAATAATACTGTTTTATTTACTAAAAGACTTCTTTACTAGAGAATCTGAGAAGGGTCAGTAATAATAGGAGTATCTTCAGCATTGTCTTCCTCCTCATTATTATCCTCTACTTCTTCCTCTATCCTAACAATAACATCAGAATGTGGATCATTGGTCATTTCTTCTATGTTATGTATTAACTTAAGAACTTTCTCATCCTCAAGAGACTTGACTCTACATGCAAGCTCTGAGATATCTCCTAATTTCAATTTTCCCATTTTTAGATAATCTGGATAAGGTATTAAACATGTAGTTCCATATAAACACTCAAGGGCTCTCTCAATCCAACAGTAGTCTTCTCTTGTAAGTAATCCTCTGTAATCACTGTAGACAAAGTCTCTATAGAAAATCAGAAGAAGAAGCTTTAAAGAGTTGTCGTGAGACATATAGCCTGTTTTTTCTAAAGCATTATAGTATCTGCTTAAAGAATCATATAGTATTCTATCCATGACACCCACAACCTTTGATTGCACGACCACTCCTTGATTGAGGAGTATTACCCTTGCCAAACAACAAATTATAGTACTTTATTGCTGGTATATAGTGCTCTGTCTCAACAGAAGCCTTGAAAGCATTCCAGAGCAAGATAAAATCTGTAAACTCTGTAGGAATAGTACAATCACTTGCCAACTGTCTTGTGTAATCCATTACTCTTTGATAGAGAACATTCTCATCAAAAGTAACCCCAACTGAAGTAGTCTTATCTGCATAACAAGGAACGCAGTCACTAGGAGTTCCTTCTGTCTCTATAAACACAAAGAATAAAGTACCTATCATTTCCTTTATTGTAAACTGTCTGACACAAGGATCATCTGCAAGTCTTATATGACTAAAGTCCCAAAAAGGAATAATCAGGTTTATCTCTTTAGTGCCCTCAGGAAACTCTTGCTCATGAAGAATCTTCTCTACATCATCAGGAACAACACAAGGAGTATCTTCTGAAACATCATCTGCTGCCATGATAGTCAGCTTCTTAATGTACATATCTTTGAAGTACTCTTGCTGGTTACCCGCAGCATCTTTATATGTTGCTTTGTTAATATGGGCATTTATATACATTTGATCTCCTTTGTCAGAGATCCTTAACTGATCAAATATTACCATGGCATATAAGTATTAAACAAGATAATTAAATAGTGCTTTCCTCCAAAGGCTCAAAAATATCTTCTTCTGAAGAAGAAAGTTTAATACCATAAGTACTATCTTCTAGCTCGTAGATTTTAGCACTAAGAGATCCGCTTGTAGAAATAATAGTATCATCTGATATGGAAGAAGTACCCTTATCATCAACAGCCTTCAAAGGTTTCCACATACCATTGCCAAAAATATATAAAGCATATCCTCCCTCTATAGGTTTTGCCCAAATGACACTCCTTGTATTAGGAGCATTATTAGAAATAATCAGCTTCAAGTATTGCATATCTTCACATTTAAATTAAAAAGAAAGGGAGGGAGGACCAAGCCTCTCCTCCCATTGTATAGAACAATAATTCGCAAAAGTAAAATGGAACTACTCTATTACTTCGATGTCACACTCCAGCTTATTACCAAGATAAGTAGCAAGCTGCTCAATAACATCGCTAGCACCTCCTGTGGGAACCACACCTACAAAGATGATATCCTTCTCACTCTTGTAACTGTTGACACCAGTATCTCTGAAAGAGAAGTGAATATCAAGAACATTGTACTCCTTAGAAGGATCCACAAGATAGGTGGTAGGAACAATATTAGGCCAACCAACCATTCTATACTGGTCACCTCTCTCACCCATGCAGAAATACTCAAGATCAGCAATCTTCTTGCCATCAGGAATAGAACCACTCTCCCACTCAGGATTAGGAATCTGCTCTCCATTGGTCTCTGAATTCTCATCAGTATCCTCAATAGTCTTAGGAGGAGTAATGTCCTCTACTTCACCCCAAATAAAGTCATCACCATCCTTAAAGATAGTAGTGGGGAACACCTCAAACATCACTCTCTGCTGAGCAGCAACACCAAGAATCCACTCCTGTTCCTTCTCAGTAATGTAGATACCATCCTCTGAACCTGCAGTGCCTGCACTGAACTCAAGATAGGGGTTAGCAGTCTTTGTTGCTCCCAGCTCTCTAGAGAAGTTGAGATTAAGACTTTCTACCATCTTCTTGTAGAACTGAGCAGTAGTCATTCCAGGAGTCACATGGACAACTGCATCCTTGAAATACTGATCCTCATCACTCATGCCATAGAACTGTCTGAAAGCAATTCTAAGCACATAGTCCTGACCTGCAATAGGCTTACCACTATCAAGATAATCAGAATCAAGAGTCACCTTAAATTTCTTGAGGACTTCTCTAAGGGCAGTACTCTTAGTAACTCTAACATACTCAATGCTCTTGAGAGGGATGTAGTCAGTCTTGATAGGACCTGCAGGACCCATGTAACGGAAATACAGCTTCTTATCTATATCTCCAATCTCACCAGCCTCAAGAGTTCCAAGAGTCTTCTGAAGCCAAGTATCTCCAGTAGCCGCTTCTGTGTTGAAAGTTTTGACAACAAAGAAATGCCTATTCTGATTTGTACTAAAAACCATAATATAAAAAGTTTAAGTTAGACATTATCTGAGCTTCTGGCTAAAAGTCTCAGACGTTATAAAATCACATTTATTTAGATTGCTGTGATCTGGCTCTGCTTTGATAAGCCATAGCAACAGCATTATTAAGTATCCTTTGATGCAAAGCTTCATGTAATTCACAAGGAGTTTCAGTAGATTTACTATGAATCTCTAATGCATCATCACCATTGTTGCCTATATCTGTAAGGATAATAGGATTAGGTCTTCTAAGGTATCTAAGATAATAATCCTTCACAGGAAACTTGCATACTACTTCAATAAGTCCATCTGCCAAATCAAGCCTAAGTGCTCTCCTATTATTAGCTCCTCTAAAAGGATTTCTCTTTATCTTATGATATTCATCTTGTGTTACAGGTATAACCTCTAATGAACCTGTTTCTCCACACCTCTCTTCATTCAAGTCAACTCTCTCATAGGTAATAAACCAAACATCATCTTTCAAAGTAAAGAAATGAGAATTAGATACTCCTATAGGTTTACCAGAACTATTAGTTTCTTCATAAAGAACATCATCCTTAACCAGTTTAGAAAGATATCTTCTCATCTCTTCTGTTTCTTCAAAAGAGGTACCAAAGTTATTCCTTCCAGTATATAGACCTATCACCAAGTCATCTTGAGCCTCTGTCAGGTATACAGACTTTTCATATTCATCAAGAACAACATCTATTCTTGCTCCCTGCTCTCCTTCTGCCATCTTTTCAGCATAACTGTTGAGAAGGACATCAAAAGTATCACTGAATTCTTGATTAGTCATAGTCTATTACTCTCTATTGTTACTTTGTGCTGCTTGAGTCATTGTACCACCCTGCCATGCTATCTTGGCTAAAGTGACTGCTCTTTCAAGAATCTCCTCATGCATTTCCTCAGGAAGCTCACACTCAACAGGACCATGCTGATTATCAATAGTAAGATCGTCCCCATAAATAGCAAGATTATCCAAGATTATAGGATTAGGAGTTCTCACATACCTTAATTGATATTGAGGAGTACTATTAAACTTTCCTATTATTTCCACTACAGGCAATAACTTGTAAGAAGTCTGAAAAGAAAATGCTTTTGGCATATTTCTACTATCAACTTCTTGCATCTTGTATTTGCCTACAGGAGCAGAAACATTAGAAAAAGCATCTGTTGCTTTACACAGTCCCCCATATTCTGAAGACCAACCATTAACAGGCTCTTCTCCCCTTTCTTCTGCATCCTTAACTCTTTCCATCCACTGCTTAAAGAATTCCTGAATAGCTTTTATAATTCCAGCATCATCAAGATTTAACAGTCTTACTGTAGGATCTAAAGTAATATCATACCTAATCCTTCCAGCACTTCTTTCAGGACGATAGTCTACAAGTAGTCCCATAGATTCCCCATTATAAATAAAAGGCTCTGGTCCTTCCTGTAGTGTTCTTGTTTCTACAATAATGTTTATCAAAAGAGAGTGATTGTTTTCTGTCCAAGTAGAGGAGAAAGAGTACCCATCTTCTTTGTATGAATTACTTCCTACTTTATTAGTAATTAACCTCCAGGCTCCTCTTTTAACAGGATAACTATAAGGCTTCAGCATAAGTCTTTGATACTCTGCATAGTCTATAGCCATTACTGAAAATTGCCATTTATCATCTGAAATAATCTCATTGACAGATAAAAAGTAATCATCAGGAAGAAGAAATACTTCGCTCCTTCTATCTATCTTATCAGCATCAGAAACTCTTTCTTCGTAAGTATTAACATTAAACAAAGAAACTGTTTTTATAATCTTAGAGAAATCATACTGCCTTTTCTGAGAGCCATCAAATCCTCTTCCAACACCATCAACATTGGCATTGAAATACTCTCTTACAAGTTGTTTTTCTGCATTAGTCAGGAAAACACTTTTTTCATACTCATTCAAGCCAGGTGCCTGATTGGAAGCTATGTTGTTCCAAAGAACATCAAATTGATCTGAAAACTCTTGAATAGTCATTATGTTTAATCTTTAAGTTTAGCCTCAAGCATATACTTCAGCTCTTGGTGTTTGATATTACTAATATATCTAGCAGCATTATTAAGAGTGCTCTCTTCTCCTAAATCACACAAAGGAGAACCATCCTGTCTAAGATAATAAGTATCATTCTTCATTCCTATGAGGCCTGCCTCAACACATCTCTTAATAAGGACTTTAGCAGAAAGATATTCATCTTGGATAGTAAGAAGGAACTTCTTAGGATTTCTCTGAATCCACTCATTGACCTTTCCCTGAAGATAATCAAGTTTGACTTTCTGCGCGAGAGGCCTCTTCTCAAGGAGTTCTATGAGGACTCTCAAAGTATCAACATCATCCTCTATCTTACCATACTCCATGTAACTCTTCATGGTTACATCCATCCTATTAAGATTCATCTTAGCCTCTGTATTCTCTGAGATGATGACATACTGATAAGTTGCCTTAGGTCTGTCTTCAAGCTCTTGCATTGAGGGGCAAATAGCATCTTTATTAGCAAGAAGAATCTTATATTTAATGTAGTCTTCTGGAATACTCAAGTCAAGAAAGTTATCTTGCTTATGAAGAGTAACTCTTCCTATACCCATAGGGTTGCTATCATCCCAAAAGTTATCCTTCTTTCTATAGATACTAAGAGCATTATATTCAAGTCCCATTACCTTCTCAAGGAATGCTTTCTCTGAATCAGTAAGTACATTCTTGAACAATCCTGTAGAGTTATATCTAGGTACTACAAAACTCCTTGTAGCATTCTCTGCCATACCCCCATAAAGGATGTGTTTAGGATTTTGTACCATTGCTGATGGCCTTGGAATAAACCTTACGATAATTCTCTCATTTCTCAAACAGTTTACAGGCTCATCAAATGCTGTCTGTTCAATCTTCTTTTCTTCTTTGTAGTTATAGACAGGAGCCTTAGGAATTTCCATCTTAGGAGCCTCTTCAAAAGCATCATCTATTACCACATTAGTATTGACATTCTCTTCTACTCTCTTTTTACCCATTTTTATATTCTCCTTTTAAATTTGTGAGAGCAGGAGGGAAGAACTCCCTCACTGCCTCACGTCAAACAATTAACCTATATTACTATGAAAATTAACCTACTAGCAAAGCAGGAATAAGGCTCATGGTTCTTGTAGGATCAAGCACGCAAATACCAGTAGTACACATCTTGTGGATAGTAGCACTGTCCTCATCATGGCTTGCATAAGGATTACCCATCTGACCAGTGAAGGGATTTCTCAGACCCCACTCATAACTAGTGAAGTCACCATTCTGACCCTTAACAGCAACCTTGAAGATATTAGGCTGATCCATAGTACCAATATCAAAGATGTCATATCTGTAAGAGAAGGCAGGACCACCCATAGGATGACTAATCTTATTTCTCACAGGATCATCATAGTAAGGATCAACTTCAACCTTCACCTTGACACCATTAGGAGCCTGGAACTCAACAAACTGGAAGCCAGCAGTAAGAGCATTCTCATGGAGAGGAGAGTTAGTCTTTCTCACCATACCAAGCTGGTCACCATTAATCTGGAAAGCAGTCCAGCCACTAACAGTATCAAGCACTGCCTTATGGAACTGAATAGCACCACGCTCACCTGTCTTGATGACAAAAGTACGCTCATTCCAATCAAGCTTAGAAGCAGAAAGCTGATAGAGAGCATCTTCAATCAACTTAAGAGAGAAGGTGTTATAAGGCATAGTATTGGAAACCTCCATCTGCTCATAAAGACCAGCACCCATGCGAATAACCTCACCACTCTTGCCATAGTTGAGATATTCACCATTGAGATTTCTATTGCTTCTACCAAAGGCAAGCACATTGTTCTTGTAGTCATTCCACTGCTGCTCAAGCTGCCACTGCACCTCATGCATCCACATGTTAACAGTGTCCTTGACGTATCTACCATTAGTCTCTCTTGTTACAGGAATACCAAAAGCAACCTTCTTGCCAAGCATATTACCAGGAACCTTGTGCTGAATTCTAATAGTAGTGAACTCATTTCTCATAGCCACAGGGCTAGTGAAACGAATATCACCAACTTTTCTACTGAGAGTTCTCTCCACAGGAGCATACTCAACTGAGAATCTCTTGCCAGGAAGCACCTGATCAACAGGAACACCAGTAGTAATACCACCCATGAGTTCTACCTTATATACAGTATTGGTACCCTCAAATCTGCCATCACCAAGGATTCTGAAGGGATAAAGCTCATTAAGCTCACCAACAATCACCTCGCCATCAGCAAACCAGTCCTCACCAAACACAAGATAGAAAGGTTCACCGCCAATACCAATGTTATACTCACAGTTACTATCTACAATAGTACCATCAACAGTACGGGCTTCTACAAGAGGAATATTCCTTCTGGAACTTCCAATAACATCCCAAGTGTACTCATCATCAGTATCAAACTCCTTAGTGGGGAACTGTGACAAGAAAGTATCAAGAGTCTTGCCTCTATACCAAGCAAGCAACTGCACCATCAGATTAGTAGCCTTCTGGGGTTGCAACTGAAAGATTGCGCCAAGATGGTTATCCTTAGTCAACGTTCTGTTATCCTACGGGCTTTTTATCCCATAGTTCTTACACTTTACCATTGTGTAAGTCCAGCATATATTTTCACTATTTCTAGTGTCGGGCACTCTTGGAAGAATTATATTCTATGTTGTGATATTTGCAGGCATTCCTAAAAGTAGAGTAAGTCATTTTTGCTATTTTTGCAGCATTTCTTAAACTCTTTCCTTTCTCTAAGCATTCTTTAATCCATCTCTTTGACGTTTTATTTGTCTTACAAGCTGAATTATGCCTATCTCTAATTGTCACTCCTGCATTTGTAAGCTCAGAACATATTATGTATCTTGATACATTATATTTTTCTGCTATCTTTTTTAAAGGAAATTGCTTGTTTACATATAAATCTATTAAATCTGATATGCTTAAAACTTTCCTTTTGAATCTTGGAGTATTTCCTCCAATACTTACATTATATCCCTTGGATTTATCTGTAGAGTCATACAAATCAATGTAATACATTTCCCTCTCATCTAACAAAGAAATATCACAAAGCTCTAATGTCTCAATAAAGAATTTATCTACTCCATGCTTTTTCATCGCTCTGTTTATTAACTGATCTCCGTACTGAGCATGTCTTAAATGTTCTTTCCATCTTAGTTCTACTGAAACTTTGGTCTGACCTATATAAACCTTTTTGTTTACAGTATTCTTTATGATGTAAATAAATCCATTCATAGGTTCATCTTCTATGCGTTACACTGTTCAGTGGTATTATCCACTGCCTTAGCTCGGTATTACCCTTGACTTTAATTTGGAGGGCTTCACCGATTTTACCCGATTTTACAAGGGCTTAACTTGTGAGTCAACCCTTCCAGTGGCTAAAAGTCTGTCTCTGAAATTTACCTAATTTTCCAGCCATTTTTATAAAAAGTTAAACATTAAAAATACATTCTATATAATGTAGTCTCAAATGTCTAGCTTTATACCCTTACCAATAAATGATTCTGGATCTCCATATCCATTGGAAACCATTCTTAAATTTCCATCAGAAGATTTGTTCATGCCAGTAAGAGTATGCTCCAACTCTCTGAGACCTTTTCTGACTTCTTTCTTCACTTTACCTTTAGTAAAGGAATCAAAGTCAGTAAATCCATTAGTTAGGGTAAACACAAGACCAGCATACTTTAGGAAATCACTTCTGTTCTCAAGCTCATACTTTTGAATTGCTGTGAGGTATTCCCCAGTATCAGGATCCTTATAAACAGGCTTAAAGATATTGTCTACTACCTTTTTACGAATATCCTGACTCAATTCAAGATCACCTAAAAGATTTTTATCTTTCAAAAGGGAGTCTTTAACTTTCTCAACCTGCTTAGTCCTCTCTGCCTTTTCAGCATCTGCTTTTTGTTGAGCTTCATGTAAAAGCTTGTTATAAGCATTTTGAAAAAATTCCTTATTACTTTGAAGAGCTTCCTTGGCATCCTCTACATCTGTTCCAGCATCAATAGTTCTTTCTGTAAACTTTTGAGCTTTATCAGGAGAATACCCCTTATTAAGGAAGTCTTGATAAATAAGATTTCTTCTAAGAGTCTCTCCTTTCTCTCCTTCTTCTGCTATAGATGCCTCCGTTATAGAAGCTATGAAATTTAATGTATTTTCATATTTTCTAATATCAGAAGGTTCTACACCATTAGAAAGTGCTTGAGATACTCTAAGTTGCCTATCATCAAGTCTGGCTTTAATCTCAGCTTCAATCAAATCACTAAATGCTTCCGCTGTGTCAACCTTACTAATTGTATCTTCATCAAGGTTAGGGAAGATACCGTCCACTGCCAAAGCACTGGCAATGGAAGAGTAGAAGTTTTTTGGAGAAGTACCACTGTCTTGTTCAGGGACAGCATCTTCCTTTTCCCCTTTTTCTTCTTTTTTCTTTCCACTACCTACGCTCTCTGGCTGTGTCTCCTCAAACAACTCATCAGGACTTACAGCCTCAGTAGTCTTTTCTTTTTCATCATCATCCTGCTCTTCTTCTGAAGTTTCAGGCTCTTCGTTGTTATCCTCAGGTTCTACGAATAAGGTTTCAATCTCATCTTCACCAAGGATATTGTCAAAACTTAACTCTTCATCCATTGCTATTCTCCTCTCTTAGTTAAAACTCTATATGCAAAATTATCTATAACAATAAGTTATCATTTAAATATTAATAGTTTACTAATATCATCTAAAAAAATTAGTAAGGCTTCTGTTTGTTTTTGCCCTTGAAGGATGAAAATTTCTTTCCCAATAATCATCATTTTCAAGACCAGAACTTGTTTCTTGCTTCCTAAGATTTCCTTGAAACAACACCATCTTCTCTTCCCTATACAACATCAGCTGTACTAAAGACATTACTCTATCAAAGTTACCATTAGGATTCCATTGAATTAGCTCTTGCAATAATGCTCTATTTCTTATATGATACAAATGAGGCAAAGTCACTTCCGCCTCATTGCCTTCTGCATCCTTTTCTATTTTAGTATCTGATTTTAAAAGCCAATCTCTTATAAGTCTAAATCCATAATTAATAATAGGTACAGTAGCATGAATACCACAAGCTTTATTACCATACCCTATATTAGAAACAAGCTGCTTGTCTTTCAAATACTCAGGAGTAGTAGCAAGAAGATGAGAACAATTATGAGAACTAAAATAAGAAAAGGTACCTTTAATATTCTGCTCATACATACATAAAGCATTATAAAACAAGCACATCTTTCTTACTATCTCATAGAGATCATCCGCAAACATAGGCCTTCCTGTATACTCAGCCACTATTTTATCTGTCCACAAATCTAATACAAGACATGAGCCTAAAGACATTGTCTTAGCCTCATCTGAATCTACAGGGTCAAAACTAATTATATATCTTCCAAAAGGAATTTCACCATTAGCATTCTTTTCAGGCATCTGAAATATTTCAATAGCCCCTTTAACTTTATTATCAGCAGTAGGAAAATTCCTTATGGGTACGTCGATAGTAGGATTAAACTTTACTTCTCCTTTACTTCCTTCCTGTACTAGCTCACCAACATAAACATCATCATACTCACTAGGATTATTATCTATTTGATTAAGTCTTTCATTTAATTCTGTAACAGGAAACACGTTGCCTTGACTCCTAATAATAGCCTCTTGAGGAGTAATAGGATATTGGGAGATTCTCTTAGTTATAGCATTAATATCAGAAGTGCCATATTTAACTTTGTATCTATCTGCACATAAAGTAAGCAAAGCCTTAGTAACATCACTGTTACCATCTTTATCTACACAACTATCATCATAGTTCATATATGCAGGATAAAACATAGCACATTTCTGTCTGCCCTGCCCTTCTTTATCAAAAACATTATCAAGGGAATTTATATTATATCCTTCTGGAGAATAGAACATTTCTGCAAATGACGTAAAATCACTCTGCTCATTACCTGCTGTACCATAAAGACAAATTAATCCAAACACTGAAGAACCCTGTTCTACAGAAGGCCTTATAAGACTATATACATCTCTTAAGTCTCTAAAGATACCAGCCTCTTCTATAAGATAAAGCACACCACGGGAACCATTAAGCTTATCTTGGTTAATACCTGAAATAATGCCGGATACTGAATTCTTAGAACCATAGGCAGCATCACTACCTCTTTTCTTATATCCCATCTCCCAATATAACTCCTGTATACTACTCTTTAATCTGAGAGAATCAAATTGAGTGTTTTTGGCACAAAAGTCTATGTTGTCTACAAATACATCAAGTATCTGGTTAGTACCTATCAGCTTTGTTCTATCCGCTGCTGTAACCATACATTGTACCTCTTTCCTGTTATCAGAAGCTTCTCCTATAATAAATCTTTTGGCAAGCATAGCAGCAGCAAATGACGTTTTTCCTTTACCACGACTAGCAAGATATGCAGAATGATGCTTATTAATTCTACTTTGATATATATAATGAGATATCAAAAATTGCCCATCCCAAAATTTAGGATGCCTAGTAGCACGCATTTCCAAACCATCATCCCTTTTAACAACCATATGTATAGGACAATAGTTAAGCATCCAATAGTAATCTCCAGTTACCCACATTCCTGTTTTAGGATTCACATACCCTTCCCAGCCTCTATTTTTCTCTTCTAACAGCCATTTACCAAAATCGCTGTTAGGATTTATGCTAGGCCTGAGATGGGTATATGAACCTCTTTCCTGCCACTTTAGAGCAGTACTTCTGAAATAGTCTGAGCCTTCAAGTATAGGAGGATGGGCAACATCAATAATAGCTCTACCATATTTATCTCTTGGTAACTCAGATATAAGAGGCCTATCTGGAGATACCATCCATTTAATAAAAGGCACATTATTAAGGAAGCCCCAAAACATTTCCTGTACTTCTTCAGGGTATTTTTGTAACTCTAATTCCTTTAGAGAAGTCTGACATTTATTAAATATGAAATTATCCATAAAACACCTATTCTTCCGAAGCACAAAATTAAGATAATTAATTCCTGAAAGGAATCACATTAAAAAACTACTAATATTAAAAAACAGACAGTCTATTTATAATCTTCATTACTACAGGGTACATTTTTGAGAGTAAATATCCTATAGTATAAGCAGGAGATTCCCCTTTGTCTTCTACCTTATACACTTTTAACATTGCCTGCTTAACGTGCTCTGCCTCATGAACAACAGTATTAATATAGTCAGTTTTAGAAGAGTGGTGATTAAACAACATTATACTAACATGTTTATGGGTATTGCTATAAGTAGCACCTTTAGCTTCTCTTACAACTAAATTATAATAAATATCATCTATAGTTGTATCAGAAGCATTTATTTTTACAAGATCTTTTCTGATAATATCAAAAAAGTTATAGTCCACATTATAGTAGACTATAACCTTCCAATAGTTCTTTATATGAAATACTTGCTTAATCATATCATGTCTTCCCAATCTATAGGATTATCCATAAACATACAATCAGCATAAAACCTATTAAACACATATCCTTCTGTAGCATCAACATCATCAATTACATCTTTAATATATTTAGCAAGATGCTCTTCAGAAGGTACTGACTTACCAAAGAAATCAGCTTTACACATATTAGCTACATATACACAATCATAGAGTTTTCCTCTTTGGATTTCTATATTATAGGTTTTAAGTAGAGTATCAACTTGTTCTTTGGTATAAGGTTTTATTCTGGTCTTCTTACCTGCAGTAATAGCATACATTCTTCTAGCTGCCTCATCACTAAGTTTCTTATTGAAATGGCAACCATAATTATTAATGTAGTACTTCATACCATCAGGTATCTCATCATAACTTCCTGTCTTTGTACTGTACATAGCTTAGAATTTAAAAGGGCTTGACAGAGCCAAGCCCATTAATAATTAACGACGATATCTATATCTACCACCTCTATAGGACTCCTCTTCATCCCACTCTTTATCCTTGCGGTAACTTCCACCACGATATTCCTCTTCTTCAGAAGCCTCCTCAAGGCAAGTTTTGTACTCTTCAAGGAAATCCATCATCTTGTCCAACTTGTGGATCATCTTGTCTCTTTTCTCAGCAGACATTCTATACATTACTACCATATCTTTATTTTTTAGAGTTATCAGCTTTAAGTAAGGCAAGTATTTCAGCAAATTGACTCTGCATTGTAGATACTTGATTTCTCAACTCTTTTACTACATTCTCATTAGCAATACCAGGATCTAAATCTTGTAATGCTTTATCATACTGAGGAATTAATTCCTGATGTCTTGGATAGCTATCTACAACATTTTTACTCTCTTGTCTTAATGATTTTATATAGTTAATCAGAGAATCTTTAGTATCAGATAATACTAAAGTATTAGGTCCAAAATCAGCAATAAGATTATTAGCAGGAACTCTTTTAAATTCTTTCTTTTCCCCTCCTACATTAACTACAATATCAACAACCATTTCTGGTAATTGTCCAAATGTAGTTTGAGTATTTCTAGGATAAGGTAAAGATACCATCTCTACTGATGCAGTGAATACTTTGACTTTATCTTTAGTATCCAAACCATACAATACACTGCCTTTACTTAAATTTGAAAACATAGTTAATACTTTTATTTATTAATATTTATGGGGCAACTGTCAATAATTGCATAGTGCTTGCACACTTATCATACCATATCAGATATACACCTGCAGGAGTTACCTGAGCTCCTGTTGCTGCTGTACCTCCAACTACAGTCAAAGTCTGAAGAAAATCAGCAGAGCTGAATACTACAGGAAGAGCAGCTCCTGTTGTAGGAATCTCTTGAGTAAGTCTGAATGCAAGAATACCACTATCTGCCAATCCTCTAAAGGCTCTTCTTGGAAGACCAATAACTACATTGGTATCAGTAACCTCTACAGAAGTTGAAGCAATCATTGGTATGCCTCTCATATTAGAAAAGTTAACAGGATAATTAGTAGAACCATTCATAGTTCACCTCCTTCCTGATTAATTCCAGAAGTTATTCTGAGGATAATATCCACCATAAACACTGCCCACATAAGGAGTAGCATTAGCAGCTACAATGTTAGGCCACTGCACAGGAACAGTATTAGGCTGACGTGCAGCAATGCTATTAATCTTATCATTCAAAGAATTAAATGCAGCATTAAATGCCTCTGTCTGCTTGTCATTACTAATCTGTCCTCTAAGCTGAGTAATAATATCTCCTTGAGTATCAATCTTGTTCTGCAGTTCTCTCTCCTTAAGTGCGCAGAATTCCTGTGTAATTAAGGTATTCTGTCCTGCAATAGCATTCAAGATACTATTAGTATTCCTATCTGCCTGGCTTCCCAACTGATTAGTCTGCTGACATACAGCAAGCTGATCAGCACTTTCAATCTGAGCCATCTGAAGCTGAGCAGCAGCTTGGTTTTGGGCTGCCTGAAGAGTAGATGCTGAATAGTTAGCAGCTGCCTGACTCTGCAGAGCATTAGTCTGATTTAAAGTAGCAAGCCTGTTCTCACAGCAACAGTTGCAAAGCTGCTGGCTAAGAGCAGCATTACCAGCCTGTACAGCATTCTGCACTTGGAGACCACTCATGCCCACTTGATTGCCAACTTGATTGATAGCATTCTGGAGAGCAAAAATACCATTCTTCACAGTGTCAATACCAGTATTGGTAATCTGTGCAAGCTGACCAATAGCATCAGCCCTGCCATTAATAGCCTGAAGAAGCAAATCTCTGCCTTCACCATTGCTAATCTGATTGGCAAGATAGCCTGTTCCATTGTTTCCATTAAAGCCATTGTTTCCCCAACCATTGTTGCCATAAAGCATCCAAAGGAAAAGAATCCAAATCCAGTTATTATTGCCAAAACCACCATTATTCTGTAAGGCAAGTAAGAGATTAGGATCTAAACTTGAAGCAGCCTTGGCAGCATCAGGGAATACTAAAACTCCATTTTCTCCCATAATAGTAAAATTGTTTTAATCTAGTTAGTAATAAAATAAAAAACACTATACCTCGAAGTACAGTGCAAAGATAGAACATAAACTAACTGAATGAAAACAATGCCTATAAATAAAATAAATCCCTAACTATCAAATAGTTAGAGATAAAACTCATTACTTTAGTGCTAAATCTAAATCTTCTTTATAATAGACAAGCTCTTTAAAACCTCTTCTCTTCTTGCCTTTTGGTAATTTTCCTTCCTTTACTAAATCATCAAATCTACTTCTACTTATATTAAGATAAGCACAAGCATCTGCTTTACTCATTGCCTGATGAGATATAATGCCCATTATATCCATTGCTTCTGAATCACTGAGTTCACAATTTCCTGCCTCTATTTTATCAGCAGTCTTTCTAAGTTGATTTACTAACAGTCTGATAATTGATGCTTGCATGCTTTAAACTTTAAATAAATAGCAGATAATAAACAAATAGAAGTAATGATTATATAGAGAGAAAGAATGCCTCTATCAGATAAAGGTATTCCAATATGATAATCCCAGATATTTAATACTAAAGTAATAAAGATATAGTGAATAAACATTCTATGCCAAGAACAGAACTTAAAAGCATAAGAAGTTAAGTACATTAAACCTATAAACAAGAACTGTACTAAATAGGAAAACAATAATAGGTCTATACCTACATAAGACAATATTGTGTTGAGAAGGTAGATTCCCATGATAATCATAGGAATCACCTTCACAGAAAACAACACAACCTTATATAATAATCTATTTAAGTTTCCCTCCACAGCCATATCTTCTTCCTGGAGTTTTAGTATATCCTGCTTTTGCTGCTACAGGATTGGCTCTTCTTCTTTTTGAAGAATCAGTTTCTTTTTTTACTTGTTTTATTTTTGTCGTACTCATTATTTTATTGCATTTGACTATACGGAACTTATTATGTCTTTAAAATCTTGAATAATAGCATCTGCTTGAGTATTGACAATATTAACTATATCAAAAGCACAGCTAAATTGTTCCATATCTTCTATTACATCCAACACTTCACTATCTCCAGCTCTATTATAATAACGAGGAGTTGTTAAATCACTTCCTTCGTCAAAGTAATCTTGATAAGGAGTTAAATTATAGTTTGTAGTATCATCATACGGATCACACCAAGAAATTGTATGCAAGTTTTTGCCTAAACCAAGGTATTTGTTTATTGCTGCAGCATACAAATAACTAGTTGTTAGCCCTTGCGCTCCAGCACAGATTATAGGAGCTCCATTATCATCTACTTGAGAATCTTCTATATGGTCTGCTTCTACCATTCCTTTTACAACATCCCACTTCCTATACCATACACATGATGCTAAAGTTAAAGCCAAACTTTCATGGATTATAAAATCACAAATACAATGACAGCCTGAATAATTCAAAACTGAATCTTTCCAATAAGAAATTTCATCAATACAAGTAGATAAATTAGTTAACAACTCCTTACTAATAGGATGCCAAGGTATTACCAATCCAATAGAAGCTTTAATATTGTACTTTGTACAAAAACCTCTAATTACAGACCATATCCTATAGCTATTAATTTCACTGCCTCCATATTCTCCCTGACCATTACGATCATTAATAATTAATATATTCCAATTATCAGAAGTATTAATAACACTATCTGTTCCACTAAAATAAGTAGCTTCATCCCAATATGTTTCCCCATTTGTATAATGATAGTACATTCCTTGGGCCCATCCCAATTGTGTTATTCCTCCTACCCACATAGATAGTACCCCTATTGTACATTTTATTCCAGCAGACTCTAATATAAAAGGAAGATATTTTACATGAGCAAATATTTGGGCATCTCCTATAATAAGAATATTCAGTTTCTTCTTTTCTTCAAAAGTAAACTTGTATCGATTAGTCTTATCTTCTATTGTTATCTCAGATATTTTCCCTTCTATCGTTTCCATATTTATTTTATTTATTTATAAATTACTTGGTTATAACTGTTCATCTTCAGGACCTTTAACAACTCCATCAACAGTATTTCCTTTAAACAAAGTATAATTACTGTTTACAATTCTTGTAGTAATACTAGTAGCCTTTTGGGTAGTACTACTCATACCAGTACTAGGAAGCTCATTTGCATTAGTTACTATAGTATTATATGCAATAGACACATTATCTAAATCAGACACTGTATAGGTAGCAGATTCTGAATCATTATTATAAAAACAAGTTGCTAGTGCGGCCATCCAGTAATAACTATTTCCTCTAATTTTAATTCTAGTATGAGCAATGTGTATTCTATTATTAATAATAGTACTTCCTACAGTATTATTAACATCTGTAGCATAGAAGAAATAACCTGCACAATTAGCAGTATTGTTTTCAAATTCAAATTTTCTGCATTTGCCTTTAGCTCCTAGTATATAATCATCACCAATCCCTCCTCCCATAGATATAACTGGAGCATATGGAGTTTCAAAAGCACAGTTCTTAACACTAATATATCCTCTTGTAACAATAACTGAAGAGCTTAAATCTTTACCAGATTTATTAGTATATGAGCTTTCTCCAAAACTTCCACTTACTCTACAATTTCTCATAGTTAAGATGTCTTGCCCATAATTACTATTCGAATTATTCCTGAAGAAAGGAGCACTTCCACATTCAAAGAAACAATCTGTAAATTCAAAAGCTGCTGGTGCATTTACTGTTTTATTGAATATAGATCTATCATCTAATATAGTAAGATCTTTAGACACTACAGTATCGTCTGTAGCATAGAACTTTAAATTTTCACATATTAAAGTTACTCCTCTATTTACAGTTCCAAAAGAATGACCTATTACATCACAATCTATAAACTTAATAGTGTTTTGAAGTCTTGCATAGTTAAAAGAACTGCCTTCCGCTATAGTTGTGAGATCAAATACACATGAAGTAAAACCATCTGGGATTACAACTTTTGTATTCTTACATAATATATGATCTCTTACAGATGTTCCACCAAAGTTAATATAAAACATATGATGTCCTGCTTGCCCATATCTCCTATTAGTAATATCGGAATCTTCAATTACTAACTTTTGCATGCCCCAACCACAATATAATGGTTGAGAAGATTCTCTACTTTTCCAATTTTTAATAACAATGCCTCTTCCTGCAGGAAGAGGATTATTTAATCCATTAGCCGTAGTATAAAAATCTTCATGCATATACATAGTTTCAATGTTTTTTATATTAACATCAAAACCTCTTTGTATTTGGAAAAGTTTGCAGTTAGATGTAGTACAATCTATATGTATATAGTTTTCATTATCTTCTACTTTAAATCCTCTAATTGTAGTACATTTTAAATTTTGAATAGTATATTTAGTATTATTAGAAGGACTACCATTAATGTAGAAACCATTGAAATCTACAACTACATTTCCAACTTTTATTTCCTGAGGGAGAAAGAAAAGAGTAGCACCATTTCCTTCAAAAGTTCCATCATAAAGAAGATTATTAAAATCAATACAAGCATATTCACCTTCTCCATTTATTGCAGCTGATCTAAAAGTATACACTCCATCTTTCTGAAGTTGTATGTTTCCCCTTCCCATAATCAATGCCCTTTGGAAAGGAATTCTACAATCATTATAGGTAATAAGATCAATAAATGAAGGTAATAATTCATTATCTGAATTATACTTAAATATATGAGCAGCTGTTTGAATTCCTGTTGTTGATCCAAAAGTTCTTCCGTTTACTTCTGAACTGCTGATGAAAACGCAATCTCTTCTTGCTCTAACATATTCTCCAGAATAGTCATTCCATTCTTCTGAATTATGCCACTTAGAATAGTAATAAGTATTTCCACCCTCTGAATACTCATAAAGGAAACACTTGTTACTGGTATCATAAACTACATTAAAAGCAATAGAATCAGGAGCTAGACCTAAATCATGTATTTTTTCATATACTATATAATATTCTCCAGTAGGCTGATGTGTTTGTGAATCAATTACAGGTTTTGAAGCCGTGCTGAAAAAAATATCAGGATCATGTGGATAGTTACTATTGTCATTTAGAGTACCACTATCTGTTACATTATTAACTGTTGCTCCATATATCCTAAGAGGCCAAGAACCATAATCAACATCATCTGATTTTGCACCAAACCATTCAGGTCTGGCAAACTCAATATTCCAAGTTCCTTGATTGTCAATAGCTACATCTTCTCCAAAAATCTGTTCTGTAGTATCTATTATTTTAGTACCATTACCTACAAGAACAGCATTTCCTGTAATCTTTCCTCCGTTAAAAAGAAGCTGCACATTTGGAGGAAACTCTAATAAACCACCATCAACTGTATACTCTTTAGATACTAAATATTTTTCATCCTCTTCTAACAAATAAGAATAAAGAACTGTCGGCTCTTCAGGATTAGTAGGAATCTCATCAAATCCCTCTGGAATAGATGGACCTATTGGAGATACTCCTCCACCACTATCAATATTAAGATTTACTATTCGATCATCACCAGGAAAATAAGGATCTCCTCCATTAACTCTGATTCCTTTTATGTACTTTGATGCTAATTTGGTATCTGTAATGGCTCCATTAGCTACTTTTGCAGTAGTAACAGAATTTGTAGCTAACTTATTGGCATCTACAGCACCATTAGCTATCTTATTAGTAGTAACACCAAGATTCTTAATTTTATTTGTAGTAATCTCACCATCAACTATATGAGTAGAATATATTACTCCATCTCCAAGAGCATCTGCACCAACACATCCACTTGAAAGATGGAAAGCAGTAATTTCTTCTTCTCCAATATTATAGCCTTTTACTCCACCTTCAGCAATCTCTTGTTCTCCAATAGAACCTGCTTGAATCTTATTATTTGTAATAGTGCCATTGACAAGTTTATCTCCTGTTATAGTTTGATCAGCTATATTATTACCAGTAATTGATTTGCTAACAATATGCTCTCCGTCAATAGTACCAGATGCTATATGATGTCCTGTGATAGTTGCATGTCGTATATTACTGCCTTCAATAGTCATATCAGCTATCTGATCTTTTGTAATGGCTTTATCTGCTATCTTAGTAGTAGTAATTGCTTTATCTGCAATTTTATCTGTAGTTACTGCTCTATTAATAATATCATTAGTTACAACATAATGATCAATCATTGTGCTAAGATAACCTCCTTGAGTTGACATAAACAAGTCTTCCTTCCATACAAAGAAAGTACCATCCTCTATATTAGTGTCAATGGCTCCATTTCCTATATATTTAGCAACATAATCTTCTATAAATAGATAATCTCCTATATTTACTTTAGTATAGTCAATAGGATCTGTATCTATATTTTGAGTAAGTGCTACTACAGGAAAGATTTTTCCACTAGTATTAGAACCAGACGCACTATTCAATACTTTTACAAGAGTATTAGAAGTTACATCATATCTATATCCTTCATTATTGTAGATATATAAACTTTCAGGATGAAGCGTAACATCAATTGTGTAAGTATGATTTCCTTCTGTTACAAATAAATAAAGCATGTTTTCAGTTGGATCATACCAATACTCTCCTTCCTCTCCTTGCCAAGAAGCTTCTTCTTTTCTCCAATGAGTTATATAAATAATCTGCCTGATTGGAGTAGGCCAAGTAACAGTTCCAGCCTCTGGCTCCAACATCCCCTCATTATTATCAGATCCAACAAATACCTTATTTACAGCAGGAGTTTCACTAATACTTCTTGCCAACATTAAAGCCTCATCAGCTTTATCACCAGCAGAAATAATTCTAGAATCAAGATCATTTACAGTTTCAGTAATCTTCTGTTGGTGTATGCCAATATGGGTATTATCTCCAAGTTCACCACTAAGAGCAATTCCAGTAGTTTGAATAGAATCAATTTGATTCTGCAAATCTTGAATACTAGGATCTACAAGTTCTTCTTTGACAGAATCACTGAGCTTCTCAGGAGTCACTGCTTTATCAGCTATCTTATCAGTAGTAACAGCTCCCTCATTAATAACAAGAGAAATGCCTTGAGTCGGCTTCTTTGAAAGCGTCGCTTCTCCAATGTGTTTGTCTTTAATTATCTTACTCATAAATATCATATTTTTGCAAAAATAATAACTATAACATTAAGTATCTTAATTAAAAGAAACTTCCTAATTACTTCTTAGAACCAGACTTGTTTATCTGCTTCTCTTTAAGTCTGACATCATCCTCATGCTTCTTTCTTTCGAAGGCAAGCTTATCACTTTCTTGCTTCATCTTGGCCTCGAATTCCTTAGCACTTTGACTTAACTCTTGCTGCTTATATTCAGCCTCTTCTGCTCTTGTAAGACCTTGCTCCTCATTCATAAGAGCTAACCTGTCTGCTTCAGCCTGGGAGTTAATCTGAGCCACAAGCAACTTAGTCTCATTATCTTCTTGATGCATCTGATATTGCAACTGCTGCTGCTGTTCTGCAATCTGACCTTGCTGCTGTATCTGTTGCTGTTGCAACTGCATTTGCTGCTGCTGTTGTTGCTGTTGCTCTTCTCTAACTCTTCTTTCATTAGCCTCAACCATTCTCTGCTTTTCAGCAACAGACTTAGTAGTGTAGAGCTTCATGATGCTAGAAAAGTCAAGCAGCTGATTCTGTAAGGCAGCCTGAGCAAGAACATCAAGCTTCTGGTTAAGCTCTTGTGTACCTGTGCTGTTATCTACTACAAGACCGTAGTCACATTCTGCAAACTCATCACCATCAATATCAATAAACTGCATAGAGCCATCTGATAGAATGTAGCTGAATTTCTTCTTTCTTCCCTTCATAGCAATCTTAGCAGTCTCAAGGAAGCACTCAAGAGCTCTCTTTTTCACACTGTCATGAATAAAGAACCATCTCTTAGTAATATGGGAAGACTGCAAAGTAGCTCTTTCTACACCCCCAACAGTTTCTCTATTAGAAATCTGACCTTCTCTTTGTCTTGATATGCCAGAGATTTCCCCTATCTTATTTGATATCCATTCAAGATAATTAATATACTGTTGAATTTCATTTCCTAAAGAAGCATCAATAACTCCAGAAGAAGCATTATTCATACCACCGGCAAGTTTACCAGTAGCCATACCTCTATCTCCTTCATTGAAGCTATCCTCAACAGCAATATTGTTCACCTTAATATAATAAAGCCATTTTTCTACCTCCCATCCCTTAGGAACTTTAGCAAAGTCCATCCTTACTATTTTTCCTAAATTCTTGGCAAGAGTCTTGTTTAATCTATCATGGACAACATCATATAAATAACTGTAAGGCTTCATCATGTCAATCATGCTATAGGCTACATCCCCATTAATATTATACAGAGAACCTATAATACCAAAGTGACAAGCAGAAGGATTGCTGAGCCTGTTGTACTGTATAGGACAAGGTCTCATATCAACATATATATCATTACCTATCTTAGTACCTTCCCAAGCCTCATTAATCCAAAACACCTCTTCTTCCTCACCCTTATCAGGATTACAGTGGAAGGTCTCAGGATAGAAATTAAACTCTTCTTCTCCTGTTTCAGGATTATAACTTTTTACCTTCTTTATTTTTCTTCTTGACTTCCAGTATACCCTAAGCACTCTAATGTTGCCATTCATATCATAAGGAAGAAGACTGGTATCTATATGCTCCTCAAACAGGCTTAAAGGATCAATGAAAGTATCTCCTGCTACCATGTCCAAACTTAAATTAGGAACAAAGCCATATCTCTCATCTACATTATCCATAGAATCACTATAGGTACTTCCCATATTATCAGGGGCCTCATCTATAGCTTTTATGTCTTTGGGAGATAGTTGATCCCAATAAGTGTCTAATACTCTACCAGGACTCCAGTAATCTTCTAGAATAATAATATCTGCATCTTCTATTTTATTAGAATATCCAGATCTTATTACTCTAATTTTCATTGGATCTATCTTCTCTATAAAAGGCTCTCCTCCAACAATACTGCATTGGTATATTTCCTCCCCTACAGTAAGAGCATCAACAAATCCTCTATTAAACAATTGAGGAATATCTAACTCCTGCATATAGTGATTAAGAAGCCTATTAGCCCTCATTTCTCTCTTGTCCTGATAGTCATACCTAAAATAGTCAACAAGACCTTCAGCTTCTTTATCAAAATCCTCTTGACTTTGTGAAGTATCTGCTAACAACTGCTGCAACATCCCATTTAACTGCTCATTCTTCTCTTCCTCTATTTCAGATACAGCAGTAGGGTTAGTAACTATTACCCTAAAATCAAACCATCTCTCACTCTCTTCTCCTCTAAGAACTTCAAGTTTAGAGTTCAATATAGGATAATGCTGTATTGAATCTGGCACAAAAGAAGCATCAAGCTCATAAGGATTTAATAGCATCCTCAAGTCAGACATGTGCAACTTGCCATTAAGAAGATCATAGTTAATCTTCATAGAAAATACAGACTTCCTGGTAAGATGATAGTGCAGAAGACTATGGTCATCACCAAAGTCTACACACTTCTTCCTCCATACTTTATTCTTTCTACTGAATGACAACTGTTGAGAAGGAAATCCTCCTAATCCATTGTATGCCATATTGTCATATTTTAATTATTATATTTGCAAAATTAACTTAGAAACTATTACATAAAAAGAGCATAAGAAAAGTATTAATGTATAATAAATTTAATGCTTCCATTTCTTTGCATTTTGTGCAAAAATAGCTCTCTTTCTAGTCAGTGGGTTCTTGCTGTGAGTTAACTCCTCAGTAGATTTTCCAGTTCTCTTTTTAGTTGCAGTAAACTTTCCTTTGTTCTTAGGATTAATATGAATTTTTGCCATAGTTTTATATATTATTTTTTCTTATTATAACTTCTTTTCCATCTCTGATATTCAGGACTATTCTGAATCTCCATAGCTCTAGCAGCAACTAAATCCGGATGATTTCTTTGATTGCTGTTATATCCTCTCGGAGAATTTCTATACTTCTCAAGACCTGCTTGTAATACATTTTTATTTAATTCTCCAGAAGCAATTAACGATGTTGCTTTTCTATTTGCATAATCCAGTCCTAACAGCAATCTTCTATTAAAATCTTCTTGACTTACTGATTTTTCTCTAGCTTCAGCCAAAGCATCTTTATAAGGATTAGGACTATAGTGCATATTTATTAAATTACTTGCTGCTATATCTACTCCAGGATTTATATACTGTCTAGTACCTCTTTCAGCATACCATTTTTTGAAGGCCTCTTTCCTGTTAGGACTTCCAGCTAAATAATAAAGTGATGCATCATTCGTAGGATTACCTAATGTAGTCTCTTTAATTGCTAAGCCAACTGCTGTATCTATAGGAAGCCCTGCTTCATCAGCATATTTCGCTATACTATCTAACATGTTAGTAGATAGTCTAGCTCCTGTAGCCTTTCCAGCATTAGTTAGAGTAATAGCTTTGTCTTCAATCCATGGAATATTTACATCTCTATATCTAGGCATCTCCTCAGCTAAAGCATCGAATATTATCTCAGGCTGCTTATTTGCAGTTTCTCTAGCTACATTTCTAACAGTTTCTACTGCTCTATCTACATATTCACTTGGAGTAATTCTCTTCTTGCTTACTCTATTCTTTGCTCTATTTATAACTGCAGAAGGAGTATAGTTATTTAACCAACTTCCACCTTTATATAAATTGCCTCCATAAGCACTTTGATTACTATTTGTATTACTCAACAATCCCATAATACCAGGCATAAAATAATTTTCTGAAGAAGAATTATCTCCAAAGAATCCTGACATCCCTAGGAAGAAATTTAAATTGTTTCTCTTCTGCTGCCTATCTGCTAATACTCTCTGTCTTTCCTCTTCTACTTGTTGTTCTTTAAAAGCATTTATAGAATCTTCTAATGATTGTTGTAATAAACTGTTTTCTGCCATTGTATAATCTCCTGGTCTTGGAGATGACATATTATCATATAAAGGATTATAATTAAAAATATCTCCATATGCTAAATTATCAGGAATAGTTTGTTGCTGTTGAATAGGAGTAATATTAGGCATTGTTCTAGAATTATATAAACTTCTTCTAATATTATTTCTCTTATCATAGCCAGTAACACCAAGATAATTAATAGCATTAGGATCTCCTTGTATAATTGCCCTATAGAATCTTGATTTGTTTCCTACTGCATTAGGAGATTGATATGCAGTATCTATAATAGCTGCTTTCTGTTGAGGAGTAAAGTTATTCCAACTAGAACCATAAGTTCTCTCAAGATAAGGAATAGTACTATTTCTTAAAATCCATTCAAGTTCTTGTTCTGCTTCTGCTTCTGTTATACCTCCTCTTGCATCATAATATTTAGATATACCTCCAGGATACTTACTCCAGAAACCAGAATCATTAAAGCCATAGCCTGTACTTCTCCAATTTTTTCCTTTAGGAGCGTCAGCATAGGACATTCTTCTGAAACTTTCATTCCTTCTTATATAGTCCTTTGCTATATTAATATAATCCCCATCATTGAATATTTCTTGTCCTGGACGACTAGCTGCTGTATTAAACCAAGCAGTGTATTTATTACCATAATCTTGACCTATGTGATAATGACTATGGTCTTTATTATAATCATGCCAGTATTTAGTAGTACCAGTAGCACTAGTTTCATCAAGATAACCATAACCATGAGATGCTAACCACTTAGCTGTATTAGATTGAGGATTATCTAAAACTCTTCTTATATCAGCAAAAGTAGATTTACCTGTAGGAACAATATCTGCAGCTCCATTCATTATACTATGTCTTGATCTGTTTCCTTTTCCTTTTACTTTTGCCCCTTCTCTATAACCAGAAGTAACATAAATATTTACTCCGTCTTGAGTAAATAACATTGGTAAATAGCTATATAAGTTAAATGCGTCTTTGCTTTGTTGTGCTTGATTGGCAGCTTCTACTCTATTTGCTATATTATTAACGACTTTAGATGCTTTACTCATAACACTACCTAAACCATATATATTCCCTCCTGCAGCAAACTCATTATATTTATTCCTAATATCAGGAAGATTAGTAATACCATTTCTAATAGCAACCTTCATTATATCAGACTTCTCTTTAACAGATAGGTCTTTCCATTGTTTAGGAGTATTAAGAGAGCCTCCCTCTGCAAATTCATTAGGGCTTTTACCTTCTATATAATAGTCATTTCCAGCTTCATATATTTGATTTCCATAGTCATCTACCATTCCTTCAACTGGTACAGCTAATCTGCCATCTCCAGTAATTATCTCACCATCAAAAGGATTAGCAGCTACTATATCTCCATTTTCATCAGTTCCAAAAGTTGCACCTCCCCAATGACCAATATCCTTATTTCTCCAAGATCCTAAGTATTGTTGCTCTGGAGTAACATATTTAACTTTACCACCATTTAAATCTACTATCATCCTATAATTGTTCCTAAAACTTTCAGGAGCATTCTTATACCACTCCTTTTCTTCTTTTACTCTATCTAAATCATCAGACCAAGTATCAGAAAGCCATTCATCTTTTTCTGCATCATACTGTAGTATAGGAGAACCTTCTCCTATATAAGGAGATACATTACCATATATACCATAATAAGGCTCTCTTTGTTTTTTATTTCTTTTAGGCCCACCATCCCCAAACTTATTAGCCTGCTGAATTAATGGGCCTCCATAAGAGTGTTTAGCTCCATAAACTTCAAGAGGAGGTAGATATAATCCTTTATTCCCAGGAACTCCGTAATAGTCATCTAAGTAAAGACGATTATAAAATTCTATAGGCGTACCTATTCCAAGTGATATATCATCCTTATTTTCTAAAATTCTTTTTAAGAGCCCATTTCTTTCTCCACTTTTACCATAAAAAGGATTTATGTCCCATCTATCATAATAAGAATAATAATGCCCTTTATCATCATAGCCAGAACTAACGGTATGGTCTCCAAATAAAGCATTAAGAGGACTAGCAACTTTATTCTTATTTAAATCCCAAGGTGTTATACCTGCTCCTTCTACAAAAGTATTAGCCACTGTAGTACTTGCAGAACCATCATCATGTCTCAATATAGAATTCCAAGGAATACTATAGTAAGCAATATTGTCTTTGGAGTTAGATGGTTTATACTCAGAGAGTTCTACTTTAGGAGCTCCAATATCATATCTTTCACTTTCAGGAATACCTAGATATGTAGCAAATATATCATCCCTATTTTTATGCCTTTCTCCTAAATACTCTGGTTCATTAAATAATACAGCATTTGCTCTTTCTCTAAGAGTGCCTGTATCATCTCTACCATACCCTGCTGGATATAGATTATCATATATCTGCTTTCTTAAAGCGTGTGCAAAAGGGTTCCCTCCAGCAGTTTCATAAAACTCTGGGAAAGGACTACTCCAAGTATTATTTATATCGACAGATTTATTATTCCTTTTATTTGATTGAATCTTTTTATCTATCTTCTTTTTAGCTTTAGTTATATTGCCTGATAATTTATTAAGCCAACTTCCATCTTTCTTAGCCATAATATAAAATTTTTCACAAAATTAAGGCATCCAGAGAATGTCTCCAAATGCCTTAACCCCTTACTTATAAACACTTAAATCTACTATTTACTATAGACCTTGTCCTGACCATATATCACCTACTGTAAGCTCCTGAGAGCCTCTAGCAGTATTCTGTTCCTCTAACTCTTTTGCTACTGCTTTTTCTGCTTCTGAAAGATCTTTTACAAGCTTAGGTATTTTACTAACTATAGATGTAACAGTATTAAGAGCAGTTACCTTGTCTTTCTCTTCCAAGTCATCAAAGTTAATACTATTCAAAGCCTGTCTGACTTTATCTATAGTCATTCTAACATCAGTAAGCAGTTCACTGGAAGCAGTCTTCACAAGCTTCTTATATACTTCAACAGCAGCCTTAAATTCAGTATTGTTTTTGATATCTCGAATATCCTCTTGCTCCATTACCTCTTTCATTCTAGCCTTCTCATCTACTATATAAGAATAGTTAGAAGAAGGAGAATAAACATAGTAGAGCAAAGACATTTGTTTATAGAACTGTTCCTTGCCTTGAGATCTATCCATATTCCAAAGTTTTCTGAAAGGCTTAACAAGCAAGGCCTCATCTGCTACCTTTAATTGATAGTCTTCAACCTTTATTAACTTCATTTTATAATCTCCTATATATATTATAAGGTATAATTAAAAAGCCTAAGCCTGTAATAGGCTCAGGCTCCTTCTCCCAAACAATCTTCTACCTTAAATTAGAAAATATGATAACTAGCAACGCTATTACAATAGTCAAGACAAATCCTATAATAATAGGAGATAATACTAACCACCAAGACCAGTCAATAACATGGGTAAGTTTCAATACTATAAATACTATAGTAAGAAGTCCCCAAAATCCTACTCCTCCTGAAGAGTTCACCTTTATATCTTTCATATTAGCTTAGTATTATTTTGTTGGTTGAGGGAACTATTATAGAATCTTCCTTTTCTTCTCCTTCAAAGACATACATAATATCTCTATCATTTAAGAGCAGGCATTCTTCAGGCTCTCCTTTTTCATTATCTATAGTCACCCAATTAAAGTGATATCCTAATGTAGGATTGTTATCCAAGTCATTCTGAATAGAGTTCTTATCATATTTCTTGAAGGCAAAGTGATCTGCATTAATCATCACCATGTCTCCAACATTGATATCTCTTACAGCAGAACCTGTTGCTATAACTTTCTGCCATAATTTAAGGTCTCCTTTTTTAGCTATGATAATACCTCCATCAACCATATCCTGTTCAAACTTATCTCCTGTAGTAATTACAGTGGTAAATAGAGGTTTTATTTTTTTAATATGTATCATTCTCCAAGTACTCCTTTTACTATATCTCTTCTTTTCTTATACTTATCAAAGGTCACATAAAGTTTACCTATAGACGGAATATTAACATTAGGACGATAATCTTCAAATTCTTCCTCTGTAAGATCTTCTTTTAAAGGAATAGAAGTAATATGTTCTCTTATTGCTTTCCAATAAGCCTTATATATCTTTTCTACTTCTGCTTTAGATAATCCTACATCATCAGATACTATTTTAAAAACATCATTTAATGTCATTTCTCTTCTTTCTCCTTAAACAGAATAAGCAATTGAAAACATCCATTATCATCTGTTCTAATATTAGGTATTAATCTAGGATTAATCATGTTGTCTATAATCACTTTGTTTTTTCTCAGTTTATTAAGTACTACACATAGATGCTGAGAAGATATTTTGCATTCCTTTTGTACTTTCTGCCTAGTATCTTCACTCATTACCATTTTATCAAGAATACCTGCATCTGAAATATACTTAGAGAGTTCATATCTCTCTTTAAGGAAACAGGAAATTACTTGAACTTCTCTATCTGTGAGATTAATAAATGGCCTGAGAAATATGCACCACCATTTAAAGAATTCAGTGCCAAAGGTTGTAGGAACAGCCACTACATTATTTGGCCTTAACTGCCTCTTAATTATCTTTTTGTCAGTATTGGCCTCATCCATGATTACTCCTCCTTAATCTTTTTTTCTTCTGGCTGATCAACAGTAAGAGCTTCTTTTATCTCTTTTACACAATCATATACAAAATCAGCATCAAACAAACTATTATAATTTAATACATTAAAAAGATAATCTAATCTTTTAAACATGTTAGTAAGATTAGCCTGCTGCAACTGTCTAAGCAAATTTTGATTCTGCTGATAAAGTTGAGAGCAGGCCTCATTAAGCTGTTCATAACTCAATTTCTGATTGTTCTCTTGAACATTCTCAGTTGTAATTGTTTTCTTCTCTTCCATTGCCTTAGTTCAATTTTAATAATAATAAACGTAATTCATCTAACTTGTTATCTTTAGAAAGCTTGTCAAATAGTAATATGACAGAATCAGCTTTACTATATCCTCCAGGAAAATTAGGATAAAGTGTTTTGAGAATAGTATCAAAGTTTTTGCTTTCAAATACCTTTTTCTTTAGCTTTGAGATAGGCATATTGAAGTATGCTGATTGCTTTAGATTACAGGTATCTTCAACAAATTTTTTTCCATATTTTTTCTCGTATAACTTCTCCCATTCCCTTATATTAGATTCTCTTATACTGAGACATCCACAATTTGCACAACAATCGCTATCTATAGTCTCTTCATATTTTATCTTTAAAGAGTAGCAGTTAGTGCAGTACTTGACAGGTTCTTCGTCATATTCTTTCCTCTTCTCTTGACTACACATAGGCTCCTCCTTTTATTTATCTAAAATATAAAAGAAAATAAGTATCGTCGATTTTTTGTAATCCAATAATATCATCCCTCATTATAGTAGGTTTGCTATCATTGAAATTAACTTCATTTACTTGATTAAGCAAGTCTCTTAGAGAATGGGCTTGAATAATAGCCAATTCTTTTTTCTCTTTCTTCTGTGGCATATCATTACTTTTTTCTTCTGGGTCTACTTCCTACAACTTTATCCATAGCATCAGCCTGCTCCCTATAACGAGCAGCTTCCCTTTTAGCAATTTTAAGAGCCCTGCTCATTCTATCTTTATCTCCCATTATCTTTTGGTATTCTGCTAGAGTCCTGGCATCACTTTCTGCCTGCCACTCTTTTTCACTTGTTGGAAACTTCTTCATATTACAGTAGTTTAAATTAGTTTATAATTTAGGACAAAATCACTTAAAGTAATACTTTAGTCAAACTAAATATGTATCTCTATTATAGTGACTTGATAGGTTAAAGTATCTGTTATTTAAGACTCCACAAAGATATACATTTCCATTTATACTTCCAAATTTTCAACTTAAAAAAATACAATATTTTTTAAAATTATACCTTGGAAGTTTCATATGGATTATTTATCTTTGCTTTACCATCTATTATAATCCTTTTAAACCTATTTATTATGTATTCATTATATCCTCCGTAGTATCATTTTATTAAGAATTATATAAGCAATTGGTTCTCAATAAAATATACCCCTTTCGGGTATCGGGGGTTTGAATCCCTCACCTTCCGCAAAATCTAAAAGAGAGCCTTCTATGGCTCTCTTTTTTGGTCATTGGCATATATTATCATATACACATTTATTATAGTATACTTTTCTTTTATTACATATTTACACTACCACTGCTGACACTTAACCTTACCAATTACATTTAACAATGATTAACCATTTTCCTCAAATCTGTCTTATCTATGACAGATACAAGAAAGCCTCCTCAAAGAAAAAGGCTACCATAGAAATACGTATAACCTATAATTACAAACAAAAGTATCTGAGTACAGGCATCAGAGTATATCCTAATCAATGGAGAAAAGATAAAGTTATAAATACTCCAGATGCTTCTAAGTATAATGACTTAATAGAGTCTTTACTATCCAAGATCAGACAAGTTCTCTTAACAATGTCTGAAGAAGGCAATATTACCCTATCTGATATTCCCAGAAGAATGGAACTCTTGAAGGAAAAGAACATTTCTTTCCTGGCTTTCTGTAAGACTAGAGCAGAGATAAGGAAATATGGAAAGTCCAAAGATAGCCAAGAAAGATATAATAGGTTCCTTAGATTCTTTGAAGAGTGGGGAAAAATTATATACTTTGAAGATGTCAATGAGATTAACATAATTGCCTATGATAGATATTTAGAAAGTAAAGAAATGAAGATATATAGTAAATGGAACAATTATCACAGGTTCTTGAACTCTTTTATTCTTGATGCCCTTAAAGATGGTTTACTTAATAAGAATCCATATAACTGGGTAAACATCAATAAAGGCAAGAACATTCACACATCAAGATACCTGACTGAAGAAGAGTTCTACAAGATAAAGACTTCTATATTACCAACTAAGTGCCTTGAGAGAGTAAGAGATTTATTTATATTCCAAACCTATACTTGTTTATCCTATTCTGACCTTGTAAGATTTAAATATAATGATGTAACAGAGTTAGAGGGGACGAAGGTATACATAGGGAAAAGAAAGAAGACTGATAAACCTTTCACTATACCCTTAGTACAAGACGCCTTAAGAATACTAGATAAGTATAATCAAACATTACCTATCATAAGCAATGTCAAGTACAATGAGTATCTCAAAGTAGTTGCCCAGGCTTCAGGAGTAGATAAACCAATAAGCTCTCATTGGGCTAGACACACAGGAGCAACTATGTTATTGAATGAAGGTATAGATATGAAGATAATAGCAAGAATATGCGGACATTCATCTACAAGGATAACAGAGCAAATATATGCTAAACTGTTAGATGAGACTGTAGTGAAGGCAATAAAAAACTCCCCCACTTTCACAAGCAAGGGAGAAAAAATGACACACGAAACAAGTTAACATAAAATCTTAACTTAACAACAACTATTAAATCACTATGATCATTTGACTATGTGAATATACGTATTCTCTTCATCCTTAACATAAGGATTCTTCTCTATAACATCTACCTTGACTACCCTATGCTTCTTCTGAAACCACCTTAAAAGAAAAAACTTCTTAGGAGGATTCACTGTTTCCTTCTTAGAGGATACTATAATATGCTTCTCACTATGGAATCTAGGAGATACAGCTACAGTAGAAGGATAACTAAGGCCTATTCTCATAGAATACCACTGATCTTCAAGAGTAGTATCTAAAGCAAAAGCAGGTTCCTTGAATACAGTATCTCTTAACATGACAGTATCACTCTTAGTAAATGTAGAACCTACATACTGAAGAGCTATAGTGTTTTTATCCTTAACATTGAGTTCCTTCTTAGTCTTATCAAGTTCCCTCATGATGGAATCTCCATAGTATCTCAACTGATCTATAGTCATTTGAAATGCTACATTATCCTTCTTGCTTGCATCTAACTGAGCACTATATGCCTTCATGTTTATAGTGGCATCTTTCCACTTCTTATCAAGTATCTCTATCTGCTTAACAGCAAGGACTAGAGCTAACCCCAGAATAAACACCAATATAAATACTATCTGCTTCATTCTATTTTTGTTTATGCAAAAGTACTACATAGAAACTTCTTAAGAGTACATATTAATAATACAGGTTATTAACCTTAGTCTTTTTGTAATGTCTAAATATTATGTCAATATTATGAGTACATTTGCAAAAACTAAAAGAGATGGGAGCAGAAATTATTATAGCATTAGTGGGACTGTTCTGTACTACAGTCTCAAGTTGGGTAACATTTATATTCACAAGAAGAAAGTATAATACAGAAGTAGAAAGTCAGCATATTGAGAATCAAAATGCTTCATTTGAATTATATAAAAAGACAATGGAAGAATCAATGGCTGCACAAAAGCAAAGATTTGAAGAGACTATACTATCTCTCAATGAAAAGATAGAATACTTGCAAAAAGAAAATGATAGTCTCAAAAGTCAATTAAGTACTTTGCAGATGCAGATGATAAAGTATTTAGGTTCTGTAGAATCAACTCCTAAGAAAAAGTCAAAAGGTAGCACTGATGGAGATATTGATAAATAGACGTTGGAAGAAAGATACTTACACTATTGGAGAGTGTTTTATCAATAATGTAAAGTTCTCAGAGACCTGTGAGGATAAAGACAGAGGCCTTATGAGCACAATGCCTATCAATGAGATTAAAGCAAAGAAGATCTATGGTAAGACAGCTATTCCAACAGGTACTTATGAAGTAAAGATGACCTACTCTCCTAAGTTTGCAAATAGAGCTTTTGCCAGAAAGTATGGAGGGAAAGTGCTAGAGATAATGGATGTAAAGGGATACCAAGGAGTAAGAATACATCCCTTTAATACAGCAGAAGATTCTCTTGGATGTATAGCTGTAGGAAGAAATCTTCAGAAAGGAAAGGTTCTTCAATCTACAATATACTATTATAAACTGATGGATGAGCATGTAATGCCAGCATTGAAGAAGGGAGAAAAAATAACATTAACAATAAAATAGTTATATTAGGTAGCTCTTAGCCTTTTTGTAAGGGCCTTTGATGTTGATTTAGGTTTTTAGTGATTTATTAAGATTTTGGTTAATTATTTTAGGGGAAAAGGAAGCTGTGAAGCTTCCTTTTTATTTTTATAAATATCCCCTCCCCGCTTTTTATTTTTTT
>Ga0247610_10000137_pt1 | contig 119402 bp, 113 predicted proteins | sample 174DNAGHGhighgp2_FD_193483 | JGI IMG/M metagenome (GOLD analysis project Ga0247610, IMG submission 193483) | Sheep rumen microbial communities from Palmerston North, Manawatu-Wanganui, New Zealand - 1742 DNA GHGhigh gp2 | ecosystem: Host-associated > Mammals > Digestive system > Stomach >... | reverse complement strand
GTCCACCCCGACAATAGGCCCCGAACATTACCTCAACATCCCCGCACAGGTAGTCTATCGTGATTCTGCCAAACAGCAGTTCACCTTCACCGGGCTGTTCTATTCGGAAACGCCGGCATATAGTAACTTTTAGTTGTTAGCTAACATGCAACGGCTAAAAGTTCATCTTATTTCAATGTTACGAATTTTCCAAAATTTAAATTTAAACAATCACCTTTCAATATTCATTTAAAACAATAAAGTATGAAAAAAATAGTTGTATTAATTCAGATTTTTTATGCAGTAATCTTAATCACCAGTTGCGATAAGGAATCATTGGCCTCTCATCATATCAAAGTGTTGTCTTCATCTGCTCTGGAAATACAGGAATTATACGAAAACATGCCTGTTCGTAATTATAGTAATATTAGTGTAATAGATGGCGATATTCTCTGTTTTGCTTCCAAAGAACAATATGCGGCAGTTTCAGAGCAACTCTATTCGGACTGTCTTAAATGGGACAGTTTGTTTTATAGCAATTATGAATATATGGATGAGACCGAATTGTTCGAATTGGAAGATTCCTTGGATTATACGGAGTTTTTGCCCATTCTTGTTTTTGAACAACAAGTTGGAGTTTTAGGAAATATGTTGTTTGATGAGCAGCAGGAAACGTTTAATTACTATATGGAAAATGGTGTACCTGAACAAAGTCCAACTGATAAGATTTTTAACATTGAATCTGACCAAGCCATACATAATCTGAATCATGAAGTCTGCGTGGACGACACCATATATCAATTTAGGGAGGATGCCATAATTGCCATCCCTATTTCACAATTGGAAGAGTGGAGAGAGCACAGGAACGACGCTACCGAAGATATAGTTAATTTGTTTGATGTACGAGGGTATTCAGGTGGTTTGCCAAATAACCACAACTTATTATGTGATATGCCAGAGCATGTGAATTTTCCGAAAAAAGATATTAATAATATGCTTACTGTTTTGGATTTTAGCGCCATCGGACCCGATGGCATATCCAAGTGGAGCGTAATAGGAAGGCGCGGACTTATTTACTCGCATGTTATTACTTGTAAAATAGATAATTATAAACGAGTACAACGGAATAATGGTACTTATACTACAAGAAGATGCCGTAAAGAATGTGCAATGACAGCCCATATTTCGTATAGTACTGAAATGTATGAACAATTTTATCAGGATTTTCTATCATGGTATGAATTTGACGGAGATATGAATGCACCGATGCCTGAAAATAAAAATGCCAGGATATTTACCCACAGGTTGTTTTATCAGCACCAACCGATTAATTATCTTTCAAACAGCTATAAATTTGGTGCTTTCACAGACGGTGCACAAGCCCTTGTCCGCATTGGAGATTCACAGACGGTTGACCGAATAGAGTATCCGATTTATTTTGAATAGAATTTTTTTGTTAATCAAAAAGAACATATAGACGATGAAAGTTGTAAGAAAAAATGTATCAGGCGTTCTTTTTATAGTAATAAGTCTGATTGCAATTGTCCAGTTTGAAGTTAAGGGGCAGGTGGTAGAAACAGAATACCCCAAAGGGTTTCGTCTAGGTATCACGGCAGAAGGGAATATAGCTCCGGCGATGAGTGTTATGCCGACAGGCAATAGCCAGAGCTCTTTGAAGGCATTTCCGGCTATGGGTGGAGAGATTGGATTGGAGTTCTCGTACTATTTTGCCAAGTATTTCGGTGTGCAGATTGGTTTGGATTTCGGTTCCCGGATGCAATATAGATTGAAGAGATTTGATGCGTCAGGGAATATGCAAGATAAGTTGCAGCATCAAGTTGGTTTATGGGATTTCACCATCCCAGTCAAAATGGTGTTCCATTACCCTGTTTCCAAAAGCGTGCTGCTTTACAGTGCTGTCGGAATAAACATGAGAGACATTTTCCACTCACCTCAAGATCAAGATAAGATTGTCCGTCACAGCTATGGCGGGCTGACGGGCGGTCATTACGGACCCTTATATATTGAGATGATTGAACCGATCAAATTCAGTGTGGATATGCAATTGAATGTGGGAATGTGCTATAAGTTTCCATACAACGACATGATTCGCGGAAGTGTTGCCGCCAATTTCGCATTCCGTGACAAGATAAGAGGATTTTACCAGTTTCGGTATGAAGGCAATACGGGAGGTGTGTTGAATTACCGTCACAATCACATCGGTTTGGAAATTGCCTACATACATTGCTTCAAGACCAAAGAACAGCGCGTAAAGAGATTGATTATGAAAAGTGGCAAATAAGTCCAGACTTTGTATTTCAGATTATGGGTCTTTGGTTTTGTCTTATGTCTTTATTTTCTCGTCTCACCTCTCACGTCTCACCTCTCACGTCTCACCTCTTACGTCTCACATCTTACGTCTAAAATCCAAAATCCAAATTTTCCCTATCTTTGCCCCAATGAAAATATTAATCCTTAAAATAAAAAAATATGAAAAAAATATCGGAATTTTTATCACTAGCTGCTCTTGTTTTGGTTATGTTTTCTTTTTGTGGTTGCGATCGGCCAGACCCAACATCGGGCATTGTCATTAAGGGAAAAATCAACACATTCCTCGATCCATGTCATGGATGTTGCTGGGTGGTTGATGTAAAAACCCCAAAGGATCTGTATGTTAAAAATGGAACATATAAATGTCCCGCGTGTAATTCTTTTTCTGTCTCTTACGACAACAGTATCGCCATACCATATTTTAATGATGTGGAGACTGGGGAGTTGACCTACACAGGCGAAGGAGCCGAATGGTTGCAATTTCTACATGTTGGGTGTCAAGTAATAATGGTATGCCGACCTGCAACCCAAGAGGACGATTATCGTTTTATGTCCGCCACGGCTTGCACAAGCGACCATATTCCCGCCGCTTTGCCGAAATATGTCGTGGAAAAAATCATTAAAGTCAACTAAAAAAACAGAAAAATGAAAAAGGGATTGCTACTGATTATTATTAGTCTGATTGCATATAGCCAACTGTTGTCTCAAAATGACTATTATTATTCAGCAAATAAGAAGATCATTATGGCAAATACAGAAAACAAATATGTAATAGGAATATCTGACTCTTCAGATTTCATAACTCTATCAAAAGTAGCTAAAAACATAACGCCCCTGGAATGCAATTCCATGGTCACACAACTTGATGTTTCCCGCCTCAAATCTGGCATCTATATGGTCGTTTTCCGACATGGAAACGGAAAAGTAGTCCGGAAGTTTGTGAAGATGTAGAATAACGCTCTTTTACCTCATTCACCCCATGCACCACTTTCACCACCTTTACCGTTCACCCGTTCGCCGTGTACCCTTTTCCCCTATCTTTGCCCCAACGAAAATATTAACCAATAAAATACACACATTATGAAACGAGCATTATTCACCACAGCACTTCTCGCCCTGCTGCTGATGTGCGGCGGGGTGGCGCGGGGTCAGGATGCAATCTCCCCACAAGGAGAGCAAACTCGACATCACGAGGTGGGTGTTTCATACGGGTGCCTTCCGATATCCATATTCTCACTATACCCTCATAGCATGGTTTTTTGGAGTGATGGATGGGATGAAGTGGCGGAATCCTTCAATCCCAAACCCTGGGTTAGCTGTCTGAATCTTCATTACAGCTATCATTTCAACCGGTTTCATTCCATTATTGTAACAGGGAACTGGTTTGTTATGCAACATGAGAGTAATAGTTATTCATGGACACCTCTTCTGAAATACCATCATTTGGTTGGCTTGCAGGTGGGTTACGGCATAACTTATTTTACCAAGGGAGTTGTTTCCTTATACTCAACAGCAAATGTGGGTTTTGTGGTGGATTTGGGAACACCTGGGGGTTTTGTCCCAAGCTACCTTGTGGGCGGTCTCCGTCCGGAAATCTGGCCTGAATTCCAGATGTGCCTGTTGGGAATTCGTCTCGGCAAAGCCAATGCCGCCAATTTTGAACTTGGTTTCGGCACGCAGGGTATGCTGAAAATAGGATATGATTACAGATTCTAATGATAAAATCAAAGATTATGAAAAAAGGAATAATACTTACATCCATCATATTGGCTTTGCTCACGACATCATGCGTTAAGCACAGTTGTGAATACGGACAGCCGGCCAAGATTGTCTTTTTGAAAGAGCCGTATAAGGCTCAATGCTGGAGGAACAAGAAATACCACACCATCAATGCCCATGTGTTCATAGGTTCGCAGGGGAGTTATACTTTCAAAATAACAGGTATGGTACCTAAGGAATTTCAAACAGGGGATACAATAAATGCAAGGCTGTTACTCAAACCAGTTCCCTATTATGAAGGTGAACTTCTTTATGTGTATACTCCAGGGCCGGATGATGACCCGAATGGCGCAGAGGTTTTTTATAAACTCTATTGTATCGAGAAGGAGGATTGATATTTGAGAATGTGCAAGATATATTCACCGTACATCCCAACCCCACAGACGATGTGTTGCATGTGACTGTAACGGACGGCGAAATCGCGCGCGTGGAAATGTTCGATATGTTCGGGCGGAACATGGCCGTACGGGCGAATAATCATTCGCCCCAACAAACCACGGTCAACACCTCCGACATCCCCTCCGGCCTGTACCTCCTGCGCGTCACCCTGACCGACGGCACCGTGCGGAATGTGAAGGTGGTGAGAAAATGATGTTTGTATAATCCGATATTTTTGCCTATACGCGAGCGAGAGGAATCCTGCTCCCTATTTCCAGATACTGCGAATAGTTTGCTGAATATCTTCCACTCCGAAACCCACCTCGTGATAGAGACTAGGAATGTCGCCGTGCGAGATGAAACGGTCTGGAATGGCGATATGGTGCAACTGGTTCGTTAGATTATTATTCTCCAAAAATTCAGCCACCGCTGAGAACAGCCCACCCTTCTCGGTGCCATCTTCCACGGTGAGCCAAATCGGATATTTTGCGGCCAGCGTGGTCAGCACTTCTTCGTCCAGCGGCTTAAGAAAACGCACATTCAAATGGGCAGCGTTAACATTCTCTTTTCCAAGTGTTTCCAATGCTGCAGAAACATTATTACCCAAAGGACCGAGGGAGAGCACCAATATTTTTTCGCCCTCACGGAGCATTTGTGATTTTCCTATCGGAAGGATTTCCGGCTCATTGCGCCAATCGGTCAGCACACCGCGCCCGCGCGGATAACGGATCACAAAGGGCAGTCCGCCATCTTTGGCATTCTGATATGCGGTAAGCATCATATTGCGCAACTCATGTTCATTCAGGGGCGAGGCGATAATCAGATTGGGTACTGAACGCAAGAAGGCCAAATCAAAAGAGCCTTGGTGCGTGGCTCCGTCCTCTCCCACCAAACCCGCACGGTCGATACAGAAGATAACCGGAAGGTTTTGCAGGGCCACATCGTGAATCACTTGGTCGTAGCCGCGTTGCAGAAATGAGGAGTAGATGTTGCAGAACGGAATATATCCTTCGGCGGCCAAACCAGCCGAAAAGGTAACAGCATGCTGCTCGGCGATGCCCACATCAAACACCCGATCAGGAAAAACCGCATCCATTATGGTAAGTGAACAACCCGTGGCCATAGCAGGTGTGATACCCACCACTTTCTCATCCTGCTGCGCAATCTCCAAAATGGTGTGTCCGAACACATCCTGATATTTCGGAGGCATATTGCCGCATTCCGGGTGGATAATTTGTCCTGTACTGGGATCAAACTTGCCGGGCGCGTGATAAGCGGTCTGATGCTGCTCGGCCATCTCCAAACCTTTTCCTTTGATGGTAAGGATATGCAGCACTTTCTGTCCGGGCAGCTTCTTCAAATCGCGAAGCGTCTTCACCAAGGACACCACATCATGGCCGTCTGCCGGACCGAAATAGCGGTAACCAAGACTCTGAAACCAGTTACTGCCCCCTAGCAAATAACCTTTCACCCCGTTTCCAAGGCGACCAAACCAATTGGTTATCTTGTTGGATTGTTTTGAGCGGAAGGTGAATAGGTTCCACATTCGGTTTTTGAAACGGTTATAGGCAGGTGAGGCGGTAATGGAGAGCAGATATTTGCTCATAGCGCCGGTACTGCTGTCTATGGATATTTTGTTATCATTGAGAATCACCAGCATATTCACATCGCGGTAGGCGGCCTGGTTCATGGCTTCAAACGCCATTCCACCGGTCATGGCGCCGTCACCGATCACCGCAATATGGTTGCGCTGGGTATCACCGTTCATTTTGGCGGCCATAGCCATGCCTAAAGCGGCGGAAATGGATGTGGATGAGTGTCCGGTACCAAAGGCGTCGTACTCGCTCTCCTCGCGCCTCGGAAAGCCGCTGATGCCGTTATAACACCGGTTGGTGGAAAACTGATCTTTTCTTCCTGTAAGAATCTTGTGACAATACGCTTGATGTCCAACATCCCAAACCAACTTGTCATTGGGCGTGTCAAACACATAATGGATGGCCACCGTAAGTTCAATCACACCAAGACTGGAACCGAGGTGCCCCGGATGCTTTGCCGTCTGCTCAATGATGAAATGGCGCAGTTCGTCGCACAATTGCGGCAATTGGTCAAGTGCGAGTTTCCGCAGATCTTCAGGTGTTTGTATTTGATCCAAATATCCCATTTCCAACTATTTAGCAAGAATCTGATGATAAAAATCCAATAATTTGTCCGTTATCAGTTCGTTGTTATGGTGAAGCGAAATGAAACCTCGGGCGTTTTCTGAAATAATGGTACAAAGGTCAGGGGTTTGGATGCATTTGTTGATGACTGAAAGAAACTCCTCTGGCGTATCGGCGATAAAAAGATGTTTCCCATTCTCCACAGACAATCCTTCGGCACCCACGGAAGTGGTGATGACCACACGCCCCAACGCCATTGCCTCCACAATTTTCACCCGAATGCCGCTTCCCGACAACAAGGGAACAATCATAAGCTCATGGTCCAGCATAAATTCATTCGCATCGGGCACTGTTCCTACAAATTTCACATTCGCGTCTTTCCGCTGCATCAGATGGTCGGGTGTGCCATGACCGGCAACAGTGAATTCGAGGTCGGGGTGCGCCTCGTGGATGAGCGGCCACACATCGTCCAAAAACCACTCAATGCCCTCGATGTTAGGCGACCAGTTCATACTTCCGATATGGCACAAGGAGGGCTTGTCGGAAGCGATAAAATCATCCTCCAACTCATAGTTGTCCATGTCAATGCCAAACGGAATCACCACGCCTGGAATTTCCGGCGCCGTTTTTTCAAAATACTGGTAATCCGGCTCCGATATGGTCATGTATCCGTCAACCTTATTCAGAATACTATCCTCCACTTTGCGCAACTGTTTTTCATTGACATGATACAGGAATTTCATAAACGGATTGCTCTCGTTGCTTGCCAGACGCTCCCAAATCTGATGTTCGATATTGTGCATACGGACCACAATTTTAGCGGAACTGTTTTTTCGAATGACATCCACATAGGGTGTCATATAGATGGATTCGATATGGACAATGTCAAAGTGTTCGTGTTTCAGGATTTCCGCCAGTTTGCATGCCATATCTTTGGAATTGAAGCGTTCAATATGATACGACTTGCGTTTAAGCACAGCGCGGATGCCGTCCATCATACGCACGGTTGTGTCCGCAAACACCGATTCAAAGCGTGTCTTTTGCAGATAATCCTTCGGAAAGGCCTGCAATTTGACCGGATGCTTCGGAGTCTCGATTGCCAGCACATTCACCTCCTGGCCGTTATTGAGCAGTCCTTTGGTAATGTTGTGCATGGCAATGCACCCGCCATCCACTGGGGGTAAGGGGGGCTTATGGCAAAGTTGGAGTATTCTCATTGGATTTCTTATGAAATATTTTTATTTTTTTCAATCTATCAACAAAACGCGTATAAGTATCTGGCGACAACACGGCTGAATCCGTGGTGGCATGATAAGTCAGGAACACGCAGATCGGGAAGAGGACGAACGAAGACAGGAACATACCGAACCAAACTGGCATGGGGCTGTTTTTAGCTATTTTTTCTCCAATAATGGATATCGCAAAATAGAGCGTAAAGAACAAAACCGTAATGACCAGAGGGATGCCGATTCCGCCCTTACGGATAATGGAACCTAACGGAGCTCCGATAAAGAAGAACAGCAAACATGCCAAGGACATCGAGAATTTTCTGAAAAATTCGATTTGGTATGACCACAAATAGGAGGTCCTGAAAGACATATCCTGATAGGAAAAACGAACCGAGAAGAGTGTGGACCGCACCATATTGTCGGCGCGGCGCAAAATCTGTGACATTATCTCTGGTTGTTCAACCTTACTCACATCGCAGGTGCGGGTGTTGGTCAGCGTATCCACACTGACATCATCCTTGACAATCGTATTGTAATAGTACAAATTGGCGAAAAAAACATTGGATGAGCCATGTGCCAGATTCTTGATTTCGGTTTTAAGGGTGTCTATCTTGTTGTTCAACTGATGAAGTGACATTGCCGTGGAATGCGACTGGAAAAGTTCCTCATCATTGTTTCCGATGGCGGAAAAATCGGAGAGGTCAAACCGTTTGTACTGTTTGGTGAAGGTGGCCCTAGTAAGCGGATATTTAGCCCTGTTGCTTGGGGAAGAATTGGAGGCATAAGCCGACTCATCCCAATAAGAGCCATCGTACAAGGTGAACATGAGATACTTCTTGTCCGGTGTCATTTTCATGGTTCCGCTTTTGGCGTATGTTACTGTAGTGTTCCCCATGTGTCGGGAATGCTCGTAGATCAGCACATCCTTGATGGTTTCCCCGTCGGGCATTTTTTCCCCCACACGGATAGTGTAATTATCGAAACCATAGTAGAACACGCCTTCGTCAATGTTGAATGCGGGTTTTTGTTCCTGAATATCAAACAACATCATACGCAATTTGACAGAAGCACGGGGTATAATCTCATTGGAGAACTCGAAAGCCACCAGAGAAATCACCAGTGATAGGATTGCCAGGGGCATCATCAGACGACGGATTGAGATTCCCGCGGACTTCAGGGCGACAATCTCGTAGCGTTCGCCCATATTGCCGAAAGTCATCAGCGAAGCCAACAGCACGGCCAATGGAAACGCCATCGACGATAGTGTGATGGACGCATAGAAGAGCAATTTCAACAGCAAACCGATTTCCAAACCTTTTCCTACCAATTCATCCACCCACTTCCACAGGAACTGCATCAGCAGCACAAACAACGCCACAAAGAAGGTCAGGACGAATGGTCCGAGAAAGTTCTTACAAAGGTATCGGTTTATGATTTTCACGGTGAAAACGGACTATTAGTAATCACCGAGGGTTTCGGGCAGTTGGGCCAATGCCGCAGCCGCCTGCTCATCGTTAGGAGCAGAACCGTGCCACTTATGCGTGCCTTCCATAAAGTCAACACCTTTCCCCATTTCCGTCTTCATGATGATGGCTATGGGCTTGCGGTTATGGGCAAGTGTTTTGGCCAATGTGAGGGTCTGGACGCATTTTTTCATGTCATTGCCATCCATTTCCAACACGAGCCAGTCATTTGCCTCAAACTTGGTCCTGAGTCTGCCCAGATTACATACTTGGTCGGTCGGGCCGTCTATTTGTTTGCCGTTATTGTCAACTGTAACAATCAGATTGTCCACCTTCTTAGCTCCGGCGAACATCACAGCTTCCCAAATCTGACCTTCTTGCAGTTCTCCGTCGCCAGTTAAGGCAAACACGAGGTGTGGATCCTTATTGGCGGTTTTGGCCAAAGCGGCGCCAATGGCAACGGAAAGGCCCTGACCAAGGGAACCGGAAGCGATACGGATGCCCGGGAGGCCTTCCACGGGTGTGGGATGACCCTGCAAACGGGTATGGAGTTTGCGGAAAGTAGCCAATTCGGGGATCGGGAAATAACCGCGACGCGCCATCACGCTGTACAAGACCGGCGTAATATGGCCATTGGAGAGGAAAAACATATCCTCACCTTGACCTTCACGGGTGAAATGTTCCGGGTCAATATCCATAATTTGGAAGTACAATGCCGTCAGAAAATCGGCGCATCCCAGCGATCCGCCCGGGTGACCGGATTTTGCGCCATGTACCATTCGGATAATGTCTCTTCTGACTTGTGCAGCTACATCTTGTAATTCTTTGATATCCATAATATTGTGATTTTAATTGATTATAATTCAATAGCGGACGAGATGTTTTCGGCAATCTGCTTGAATTGCTCTGGCGTAAGTTTCACACGCTCGGCTTTGAAATTCAAATCTCCAACCCCATTAATGGGCACCAAATGAATATGGTTGTGGGGCACATCAATGCCTATAACGGCAACCCCGATACGGTTGCATGGAATTGCTTTCTGAATGCCCAAGGCCACCTTTTTGGCAAAGACCATCATCTCTCCCAACAGATCGTCCGGAAGATCGAAAATGTAATCATTCTGTAATTTTGTTATAACAAGGGTATGGCCTTGCGCGATTGGAGAAATGTCAAGAAAAGCGAAAAACTTGTCATTTTCAGCAATTTTATAACAGGGAATCTCCCCTTTTACGATTTTAGTAAAGATTGTGTCTTCCATAATGGTAATTTTATCGTGAAACTTCTAAAATTTCAAAATCCATAGCGCCGGCAGGGGCTTGCATGGTGACCACATCGCCTTTGGTGTTTCCAATAAGGGATTTTGCCAATGGACTCGTAACGGAAATCTTTCCGGCCTTGAAATCAGACTCGGACTCCGGAACAATGGTGTATGTCATCACCGCACCGGTTTTCACATTCTTGACCGTGACGATAGAGTAAATCAGCACCTTGGTCACATCGATTTTGGATTCATCCAGCACACGCGCTTTGGATATAAGATTTCGCAAGTTGGCTATTTTGAGTTCGAGCAATCCTTGTGCTTCCTTGGCCGCATCATATTCAGCGTTTTCCGACAAGTCACCCTTGTCGCGCGCCTCCGCAATGGCTTGCGAAATTTTCGGTCTTTCCACCGATTCCAACTCATTAAGTTCTTTTTTTAAGGCATCAAGACCTTCTTGTGTATAATATTTTACGTCTTCCATAATTGTGGTTTTAATTACAATAATAATAGAAGAGGCTCGTACAAGCCTCTTCTATTATTGAAAAAAGGGATTAAACAATATTACAATGTGAATTTAAGACCGATATAATGGCTACCTTTCCATTGATTGGTAAATCTGTAAGCATAGTCGATATAGATTCTGCTTCCGGTGTTACCTTTCTTCAACGGGATAACGCAAGTGGCACCTACAGAAGGACCTGCGAAGAAGGAGTCGCTGTTGAAGAGGAGGGAGTAGAGCTCTTGGGTCTGTGCTCCATTCTCATCATATTGCATTTCTTTCTGGCGGGTGATGTTTTCAAGCGCATAGCCAGCGCGGATCATGAAGTAGTTCATGAAACCGTATTCCAGACCGAGGGCGAAAATATCACGGCTGTAGGAGTTTGCGGTGAAGGAACCAGCGAGGGTAATTCTGTGTTTCGCATCTTCACGGGTAAGTCCTTCGGCTTCGAGATCCTCCTTAGACATGCTGGCATACTCGCCACCAAAGAAGAGGAAGTCGTAAGAAACACCAATGGCCAACAAGGCGGGCATTTCATATTCTGCGGAACGAACAGCCAAAGTTTGCTCGGTGGTTGTTCCGGAGAGGATACCTCTGAAGGTCATACCGTCGCCCTTGTAACTCATGGGCAGACCGATATTCTTCAAAGAAACGCCAATCTTGAAGTTCTCAAATTTACCAGCGATGTATTGGACACCAGCGTCGAGGGCGAAACCAGTTGCGTGCAAGTCGGCAATACTCTCATTGATAATCTTCAGGGAGATACCACCCTTGATGAAGTTATTGAAGGATTTTGCGTAATGCAAACCAATATACATCAAGTTCGGACTGAAAGTACCAAGGCCGCCTTCGGGTTGGGCAACAGTGGTAATGTCAATGTTGCCGAATCCTTGTGAGAAGAAGGAGACACCGAGTACGCCAAAATCCTTGCCCTTACGTCCAAGGTGCTGGGCGAAACCGATAGAATTGATACTGATACCGGCATTGGAACCAACCAGATATTGAGTGCGGTTGAAACTGAACTCAGTTTTCTTGACGAAGGTTAAGCCGGCAACATTGGAGTACATTGACTCAAGACCACGAATCTCAGCGACACCGGCATTTGCCATACCATTGGTTCGTGCCCAGGGGTCAATCAACAAATGGGATGCACCTGCCTGACCGGAACGGTCTCTATTACCTGCCCAAACATTGGAAGTGCCAACAGTGAGAAGGGCAAGTACTGTGCAAATTATTAATGATTTAAATATATTTTTCATATTTTCTCTTTTTTTACGTAATTAATAATTTTAGAAACCATTCAAGTCGGTAGGACGCATTGCACAGAAGAATTTAAGTGTACGCTCACCAATACCCGGAGCTTTCACATGGATGATGTAAACGCCGCCGGCGATTGGAATGTTGGCGTGGTTCTTAAGATCCCACTGTACGTATGATGTACCAGCATCACCCTTTGTCAGGGTTCTAATAAGAGTACCATTAACGGTGTAAATAGAGATTGTACAATTAGCGGGCAGATTCACAATACGCACATAGTTTTGCAAAGCGGTTTGCTCGTACTGTGAGAATCCGTAGTACGGGTTCGGGACAATGTTGATTTCATCCAACAGTGTTTGTACAGTTTCCTCAGATGCCTTCACATCCGTAGGCGTGATGTTCTTAGTAGTGAACTGATACATAGGATAACCATCATTCTGAGATGCGTTAGCGGATTGTGCAGGGTTGTCATACCAACGGGATGAGTATCTCATGTACGGACGGGTGACACGCAACTTGATGGTAGCGTCAGAAGAGAGCCAGTTGTTCTCTTGCAATGCGGCAGGCATCGGAATGCTGGTCCACATCACATTGTTGAAGAGTTGCATCTTCTTCAGTTTTCTCTTGGAATCTGACAAGTTGCTAATTTCCTCAATAGTGCTAAACTTGGCTTTCAACCACTTACCTTGATCGTAAGCGCCGCAATCATAGTACGGATAATTCTTACCATTGTATTGGATTTGACCACCGTGACCGGAAGTCATCTTCTCACCATCGTTGAAGTTACGCAGTCTGTTCTTGTCACGCCAGTACTGGCTACAAGTGTTACCGGAGCTACCGACAATGTAAACATAGTGACGACCACCGTTCATAGGCTCACCATAGTCCAAACCATAACGGGTACGGAGCTCATTGTAACGAGCCACGGAAAGCGGATAGAGGTTGCCCGTAGTATCGCGGAGGAATTCTCCGGTACGGTAATCTCTTGCGTAAGCATACACATTCGTCGGGTTGAAAATCATATCGTTACCATTGTTCATGGTATCCAGGGAGTTCTCAGCGAACATGATGTTCAAACGCTCACCAGTTTCCACATTGATTGCATAGCCAGGGAACCAACCCATACCTGTCGTACCACTGTTGTCGGGGTTACCGTCTTTGTCAACAGAAGGGCATTTCTTAGGTTCGTGACGGATATTCATGTAAGTCTGACCATCAAATTCTTGCGGAACCATGTAGTCATTTCTGAAGGAGGAACCAGACTCAAGCACAACGGCACGGGTCCACTTGCTCTTATCAGGAGTGAGGACGATATCCACAGAGTAGAGGTTCGTCATCGTTTGGTTGTATCCCGGGTGATACGGAGCAGCTGTAAGGTTCTGGAAGGAGAAGTAAGCATCCTTAGGACCTTCTTTAATATCGCTTGCGGAAGAACCGAAATAAGACTTATTATCGGCCTGGAGATACTTGGCTTGAGGACCACCGTCATACGGGGAAGAAAGCACATAAGGAGCCCAAGTGCCACCAATCACTTTCTCATATTGTTGTTGAGGATCTTTAAATGCGCGGATAAACTCGGCATCCTGGTTACCATTGACATCGTAACCCTTCACATACTTAAGCAAGCAGGTGGCATCTTCAGTACGCCATACAAGATAATCTTCCTCAGCACCATTTTGTACAGAGTTGCCTTCCCATCTGCCAGATGCCTGTTGTCCGGAGTGAATCCAGTTGTTCGGGAAGTCACCTTCGTCATCCACAACACCAGACAACCAGTTAATAGGACCATCATAGGTAATCTCACCAGCGATGAAGTCAACCTGACCATACTTGGAGTAGTTTACATAATTGTATCCATCGAGATTGTCTTTCACATAATCATCCACATCCTGTTGATGAATCTGGAACTGGGAGTTGCGAATTGCAACGGAGAAGCCGAGATCCAGGAAGAGTTCCTCGTTGGTAACGCTGATAGGTTTAGAGGTGTTGAATGTGCGTTCAAGACCAAGTTCTTCGAGTTCCTCATCGGAAATCTCGTCAGAGATAATAAGCTGCCATTCTGTCTCATCGTTCACATCTTTGCTCACATCGTTCGGTAAGAACTTGATGTAATAGTCACACGGTTTCACTTGCAGCGGGTCGATAACCTTAATGCTCAACGGACCATAGTTGTTTTTGTATTGAACGTTATTATAAGTGCCGTTTTCGAGGATAAGGTCACGAGACTCATCGGTCATATCCAAGAAGAAACCACCATTGCCTTGACCCTCGATACGGGTAATCATCGGTTGGTCACCATATTGGCTGTTGATAAGGTTCTCAACGCTCTTATGCGGTGTTCCGGTGTAGGCCTTGATATTACGACGACCAGCCAGGTAAGGTCTCATCTGACCGTCAAGATAGTCTGCATCCAATCTGAACTCTTTATATTGGTTATAACCGTAAGCGACAATCATAAAGTAGTATTGCTTGTGGTTAACCAGTTTTTTATTGGAACCTTGGGCGAATTTATCTTCTGTAACTCTCAAGGAGTGGAAAACGCCCGTATTGGAACCGTTCACCATTTCGGTAGCGACGGAAGAACCAATAGCGTCATTATAAACCCAGTTCACCAGTTGTGCGGCGTCATTCTGAATATCACATTGAGCGATCAGGATAGCTTTGCTGAGGTCACCGAGGTCCGTAGCACTAACGGAAGCGTTTGCCAATTGATAGATCTGATAACCTTCAAATCTGTATTGGCGTTGAGCGGTGGTCAACGTGTCATGAGTAATAACCGGCACAGTAGAAGATACCACTTGGGTGTCGGGTTGACCTGCAGCGTTATAAGCGAATACTGTGTCATAGTGCATAATGTAAGTGGTTCTCTGAAGAGTTTTTGTGATCTGGGGATCAAGCTCTACATAAGTCTCATGATAGTTGTTACTGTTTCTATCTTCGTTAGAGATATAGAGAACAAGTTCGTTTTCAAGTTCGCGGATTGTCAAATCCGGGGCGTCAGGACCGTCAAGGGTCTTGAAACAGTTCTCGAACAGGGATTGGCACTTGTCATCGGCGATCTTCAAAAGATCAACAGAAGCGGAAGCACCACCTTGAGAGGCGCGTGCCCATGGAATACCGACGGTAATGTAGTTAACAGAACCCGGTTTCAAGGTGAAGGGACCTGCAGACTGCATAAAACGACGGTCGTAAGGAGCATTTCCTTCATTTGCCTCAGTCCAGCCACCATCTTTGTCATAACCATTGGGCTCACCTTTGGTACCCCAGTTACAAACATCAGAAGTGCCCGGGAACATGAAGTCACACTCAGGACCATTGGTGTCATGTGCATTTCCACCAAATTTCATCTTCGTGTTATCTTTCCAGATACCCTGCAACATGTTATAATACTCGTAAGCCACTCTCGGGTCACCGATTGGGGTGTCATCATTGTTATGGAAGACGAATCTTCTCATACCGAAACGCTCGTTATCGATAATGCTATCGCCGAAGTTCACACCATTGATGGCCATCTGGTCCAATGGGAAATCGCTTGCCAGGAATTTGCTGCAATAACCTTGTACACTAGCGCTATCGGGATAGAATTTCGGGTTATCGCGGTTATCAGCGTCCATATAAGGTCCTTGGAAGAAGTCAACACCGACCGCAGGAGGTTGGTCGCCGTATGCCCAAGTTTGACCGGAACCGTCAACATTGTTACCATTGTAACAGTAACCCAAACCACGGCCCACATCGCAACCCACATAGTCATCGTAAGCATAACCCAAATCCGGGTCAACCCACTGGGAGAAGAAGGTGTTTGTCAAGGTATAGGTTGAACGGTTGATAATCTCATAGGAGTAGAATGTCATATTGTTCAACTCATCATTGGTAGAGAAGCCGAAGCACTGGCCACGGATTTCCAAACCGATAGGTTCACCTTGTGATTCAGTGTGAGGACCACCATTATCGTTGAAGATCCAGAACAGGGTGGCGTCGCCCTTCAACACATGGTCGGCATAAATCATACCATTGGAACGTCTCCAGTCATAGTTGAACTCACCGGAACCGGAACCGCCATAGTTTTGGCGTTCTGTCCACAAATCCTCAGGGGTTCTGGGGAGCTTGTGAGCGGCAGCGAGAGCGATATTGTCCTCAGTCCAAGGACAAAGGTCGTTATTGACATCATAGTACGGATAGTCACCATTTTCAGGATCGTAAACCTCGTTACCATTAACATCTTTAAAAGGAGCCAAATAGTAGGAATAGCCCTCATCGCCATGTGCGGGCCAGTTTGCGATGGAAGAAGGCATCACATAACCGGAAGTGTTGTAACCGGAGATATGTTTGTCAACTTCAGCACGCGTGATTTTGAAGTGTTTGTCAAATTTGATACACATGGACTGTGTAGTACTGGCGCCCGTGAATTTCAACGGACCAGTCCAGTAGTCGTCACCCACCTGTCTGAAACGGACAGCAGCGAGTTTCAACATGCCGTTGGCATCTTTACCACCAATCCACAATGCGGCGCAGAACATGGAAGTTTTGCCAGATCCAATAGGAACCTCGTATTCAGCAAGTTCCTTGAACCACATCGTACCACCAGTTTCAATATATGCGCGCACATTATTCACCGTAAGTTCGTTGGAACTACTTGCAGGAAGACATACAGCAGACTCCGCTTTCGGTGAGGAAGGTCTTCTATCTCCTTTGTGTTTTTCAGCGTGCAGTGAACTTAGCGACACGCACACCATAAGGAGGGTCAAGCATAAAATTTTACTAATGTTTTTCATATATCTTTTATTTTATTTCTAACTGTTAAAAACCGAACTGAATACCTAAGCTTGCACGAATCGGACGGCTGTAGTTATAAGGATTCTGAACTCTCATCTGATAATATGTGATGAAAGAAGGCACATAGATCTGACCATTGATTGCCTGTTGATACTCAGCTGCGGAGAGGTAACCATCGTCATCCGGGTTTCCAGTATAGTCATATACGGAAATCACGTTCTTGAAGTTGAACAGGTTTTGAATATCCACATAAACGGTCAGATAACCCGGTTTCGCAGATTTTGCGTTGCCGTCTTTGTCTTTGGCGTTCTTGTTCAAATTGAAGATGAAAGTCTTGTCGATACGGAGGTCACACTGGAACTGCCAAGGTTTGTTAGAACCATTGATAGAACCAGAAATCGTGGAGGTTGTACCAGCTACGATTGTGGAGTTCGGAGTGCTGGAACGGGTGTACGGTGTACCAGAAGCAGCAGAGAACAAGAGGGAGAAACCAGTGTTGGAGAGCCATTGGATGGTCTTCGTGGTCGGTTTTCCATCAACCATAACGGTTTTTTCCGTAACTGGTCCTTCATAATCCACACCGCCTTCGAAACGATAGTCGAGGTTAACACCGATTCTGTGTCTTTGGTCAAACGACAGGTTGGTCAGTGTTCTGAGGTTCGGTTGGTTGGCGGCCAGAATGGACAACTGGGAGGTGGTGCTGGAACCCGTACCCTTTGCATACTGCAAGGTGTAGTTAGCAGAGAGGGTGAGGTTGTGGGTTCTGTTCATCTTGTAAGCGAAGGTGAAACCTTGCACGGTACCGAAGTCAATGTTCTTATAAGAATAATAGGTGTTCGGATAAGCGCCGGAGAAGCGGAAGGCCTGAATTTGGTTACGTTTCTCAGAATAGTAAGCGCTGATACTGATGGAAGACTTGTTACCGATTTTCTGACGGAAACCGATTTCATAGTCAATACTCTGTTGCGGTTTCATGTTCGGGTTGCTGATAATGTCACCGGCAGCGTTACGCTGAGAGATGAACAAATAGTCAACCGGAGAAATCTGCAAGTTGGTAGGACGGGAAGTGATAATGTTATAGTGGGCGTAGAACAAAGAATTATCAGAAACCGGGAAGGAGAAGGAGATACGCGGCATAACTGACCATTGTGCCTTGTAGTCCGTGAAAGCGCCGGATTCCACCTTTGAAATACCACTGATCATATTGTTATCCTCATCGTAAAGCGGGTTCTTCAAGATAGGTCCATTGACATTCAAAGCCAGGGCCTTCTCAGGATTTTCGACCTCATTACCGGCAGCGTCATACCAGATGTCGCCGTTACGGTAACCCACGATGGAGGAAGTGTTGAATTCGCTACCTGCAATATCGGCGTCACTCAAATATGTGTCATTGCCGGCATAATAAACAACCCAGTCGTTTTGAGCGTTACCGGTGAACACATCAGAGATAGCAGCGTTGGTGTAAGCGGGATTCTTCTTCAGGATTTCCATAATGTTGCCCACGGTATAAGCCTCACGGAGCAGATACGGATCTTTCAAGACTTCCTGGTTGGCGTCGAAGCGGTCAACACGCAAACCGACGTTGAACAGCAAGGAGTTGATGGAGAACTTATCCTGGAGATAGAAGGCCATGTAAATCGGCTCATACGCACCGATGTTGTATGTTCTTCTGCCGTTGGAACCAACATTGTTGAAGAAGTCAGCAATCGTAGTTTTGTGACGATTGATTTTTCCTGTATGATCATAACCATAGTAGCTTACTAGCGGAGACGCACCAGCGGAAGTACCGAGCAACAACTCCTCTGCATCGAACATGCCGATATTGAATGTGGAAGGATCCAAATTGTCAATATCAATCCAGTCGCTACCATTAGGATTCAGACCGAGTGCCTTACGAAGGTTTCTGTCGAAGGTTGTCTGGTCTGCCAAAGCGATATAACGGTCATAATCAACCCAGAAGTAATCACCATCGGTGGTGATGATTGCGTGATCCTTATCCAACTCGGAAATATGGGTGTTGGTTTCGTTTCTCATGAGGGTCCACAAGGAAACAGGTCCGATACCGTATCCGCGATAGGTAAGTTTTTCGAAATCGAAACCGAACTTCAACTCGTGGTTCTTCAAGTTCATGGAAATGCTGGCCTTAACACCGAACTGCTCGGTTTGTGATTTGCTGTAGCCATTGTAAACTGTACCAGGAGAGCTATACATAGAGTAAATAGCATCCGGGGCGTCACCATTACGAAGAGCACCGAACTGGGTAAAGAGGTTCAGGTCGATGGGGAATCCTTCATAAGTAAGGTCATACAAGTCCTGAACAGGATATTGCTCTATAAAGTTCAAGGCATATTGTGACAGGATCGGGTTCACATTGAAATTAGGGTTCACCTTGAAGGTTACGATTGAGTCGTACCAACCTTCGAACTCATAAGCGTCATAAATGGTAACCTGCTCGCCGTCAACCATGATGGTCAATTCATCCTTCAAAGGAGAATAACCTTTGGTTTTAGTAGTCGTGTATTGGCCAACATAACCATACTCAAACAGTCTGTCCTTATGTCTTGCGGCATAACTTTCAGAGTTGAAGCGGGTATAGTTCACATTGACATCATACATGACATTCTTCAACACGCCGGTACCGGTAGTGTCAGTAAAGACACGGTGGTTCAATCTGGCGTTCACACGCAGGGTAGCGTTGGTGGAAATGGGGTTGTTGTCACCATTGAACAGGGCGGTGGTGGCGCTCCAGGATTTGCCTTTGAGGTACTCGTAGGAACCGCCGAGAGACAATCTCATGTTGTTTTTCTTACCCATGGTGAAGTCGAACTTGAGCTGTCCGAGGTAGTCCCAGTTGCCCGCATTCTTTCTGACGCGCTCCTTGTGGAAGGATTCGCTGGTCAGGAAGCAAGCCTCTTGGTAACGGGCACCGAATGACTCGTTGGAATAGCGGATAGGATTGGCAATGATAGCCTCACGGGCATCATCGTTAGCCACCCAAACACCGCCACGGGCAGGAGAAGCATCGTGGTCGTAGGAAACCTCACCGCTGAACATGAAACCGATACGGGTGGGGTCGCTTTTCTTTTTACCTTTCAACAGCGGGCCAGAAATGGAAACGGCACCCAAGAAGTTGTTGTAACCGTCAATGGAACCACGCAATTCAAGAGAACCGTGGAAGTCCTTCGGGGCGGACTTGGTCGTGATGACGGTGAAAGAGGTACCATCACCATACTCGGCCGGAATACCACCCTGAATCAACTGGGCTTCTTCGATGGACTGCATGGAGATACCGCCATTACCACGAACACGCACACCGTCGATAATGGTTTGCTGTCCGTCGGAACGGTTACCACGCACAGAGGTCATGGCGCCGTCCACACTAGACACACCCTCAAGGTTTGCCAAAGCACTGGTCACGGAACGACCGGGCGTTGTTCTCACGTTATCACCACTAATACGGCTTGTGGAACTCGTATTATCCGGATCGAACACCGGCGGCTCATACTTGATCACAACCTCATCAAGGTCGCTGGAACAGTTGATTTCGAAATCAATGAAGAGCACCTGACTGGTACCCACCTTGATGTCTGTCTTTTTCAGTGATTTCTTACAGGTCATTTGGGCATCTGCCTCAAGATCGTAAGTTCCAAGTTCGACACCGAACATGGAATACTCACCCTTGTCATCCGCCATAGCCATATTCACAACCTTGTCGGCAATCTTCAGGTAAACCCTGGTGTATCCCAATGGGTCACCAGCCTGATCGACCACCTTACCTTTAATGGTACTGGTTTGTGCAAAAGCCATGCTTGAGAAAAGGATGATCACTCCTAGAACTGAGAGTAATTTTTTAATCATAGCCATTAATTTATATTAAACTTAAAATTCAAAATTCGATATAATTTGGGGCGGTAAAACTACAAAAAATTTTGCTTACCTCCTTGCAATTTTTTCAATAAAATTCAACCCGTTTAAAATCAGTTATTTAGAATTTTCTTTTCAGAATTTCTGAATAAATGATTCCTTTCAGCACTTCTTCTTTGTCCAAGGAAAGCAAACTATTCCCTTCTACCTTATTATCAGTTTGTTGTACTTCTTTCTTGGGTGGCGCTTGCGCCTCATTTGTAAACACATACTCAGGGCTATCCCCTATGGTCTCATAGGTGAAATATTCCCCTGATTTTGGAATTTCTTCCATGGAATTCTGCAAAAACGGTTCGCGCTCATCCTCCATTTCGTAATCGTAGTCCGGTTCGGGCACTTGTGTGCTCGCCTTGGCAGCATCCTTCTTTTTCAACAACGAGGGGATGGTAAACAACGCCACTAACGCTATCGTAATCAGAAAATCTAAAAAACTATCCATAATAATTAATGTTTAAAATATTAATTATGTATTGCTCTTAATGGATTTTGCCTTGGCAATACTCACATTCAAATCATACCCAATCAAGAGTACAACAGAACTCCAGTTTATCCAAAGCAAAATCGCAAACAAAGCCCCCAAAGAGCCGTAAATCACATTATAATTGGTGAAATTGGAAAAATACACATTCAACACCCACAACAAGATCACCAGCAATACGGTACAGGTGATGGATCCGGCCGAGAAAAATCTGTAATTCGTTTTGTCAACGGGTGTTATATAATATGTGAAACTCACCAACAGATAGATGGTGGTGTATATAAGCAACCATTTTACCGCATGGATGATATAAATGTAACCCGCACTTGATGTGCCTCCAAGCAAACGCTCATGCACATTGTTGATCATGACGGAAGAGATGATGAAAAGCATCGCCACGATCAGGATCACGATGAAATAAACAAACATCAGGACAAAACTATATCCGATTTGCTTGATGAAATTCCGTTTGATCTCATCGTAGTAGGCCGTGCTCAAGGCCACCAGAATGCCGTTCATACAGACTATCGTGAAATAGACACCGATAACGAGCATGAAAAAAGAGAGTGTTCCGTTTTGCCGAGTCACCAAGTCCGTAACCACGCCCGAAACCGCCGTCCATGCGTATGTGGGCACCACAGACTCGATGAACTCCAAGAGCACTTGCTGTACGCTTTCGCCAAAAAACGAAATGGCGGAGAACAAAGCGATGATCATCGGCACCAACGCAATGAAGATGCGGTATGTCAGTGCGGCGGCCCGCTGGAAAATAATGCCTTTCCCCAAAGACTCAATATAGAAACGCATAGCATCGTACAACGGCACATGCTGGAATCCGGGCAACGACATCTTCTTCGATTTCCGGATAATCTTCCCGACCACCGGAGCATGTTCCAAATCCGCCCTTGCCGTCTGAATCTTGGTTTTTATCTCGTCAATGCTCCATTTCATTCTTCCTCATATTTCAAATTGAAATCAATCCTCATGTTGCCTTTGGACTTATGCTCTTTCTTTTCATTCATCAACAGCACCCGATCAGCCGGAACACCTTGCTTGACCAATTGATTTTTCATAAGATCGAACCATTGCTGTTTGAGTTCACCCTCACGTTTGGCATTCAATCCGGAATCCGCATGGGGCGTAAGAAAAACCTCCAAATCCATTTCTTTCTTTTCTTTCAAATACTCCGCAATGGCATTCAACTGATGAACATGCTCTATAGTCAACTCTTTGGGCGCGTCCACTGGAATCGATATGGGTTTGAATGTCTCGTCGCCGGCCACCGCTTTGGCGATGAAATCCACGGGCGAGGCGGCAATCTTCACCACCAGATTCAGAAAAGTCTTCCAAATCACTTTTCGGAAGGAAAACTCCGGAGAAGAGACATCGCCTGTCACTGGCAGTTCCATCTTGGCGTGGCCTTTTCGATCCGTAATCACATACATGGCCGCCTTCATTGGAATCTTGGCGGCAGCGGGTTTTATGCTTTTGTCCTTTTTGCCAAACGCCGGTTTATAAATATCCAGCATATTCTGGCTTTCCAGCCAATTGTTTTGAATCGTTATGTCACTGGAAAATTCAAGAAGACCATCCTCCACAGGATAGGCCAGATAATAAAGCGAATACGGGTTGAAATCCTTGATATTCAGATTTTTAATGGAAATATTGGCCGCCGCATTCTTCAAATCGAACGGATTAATCTTCGCTTTGCAAACCAATTCGCCCATGGTTCCGAGTTTCGCTTTAATCTGAATCGGCGATGTGTTGTTATTCGAAAGATTATCGGCCTGGATCTGTACACCCGACACCTCAAAATGCTGTGTCTGCGGCGACACCGAATGGTCGGCATACAAAATTTTACCATTGGATACGGACAGTTTCTTCACCAGATACTTGGTAGCAGTGAGATTGGGCTTTTTGGCTATCTCGACTGTTTCGGCAGGCTCAACAGTCGGATTGTTTTTCTTGTCAGATGATTTGGCTGACTTACCTGACATTTTGGAAGATTTGCCAGCAGTTTCGGCTATTTCGACAAGCTCAACGGCCGAATCGTTATTCTTGGCAGATGATTTGCCGCTTCTCAACCGGCTAAGGGTGGTGCCATCTTCAAACACATCAAAATTCACAATCAGATCCTTGAGGGTGACCTCATCAATCTTGAAGTCCTTTTTACCCAAATCGCCTTTTTCCAGATTCATATCAAACGAAGAGAAGGAAAGAAGTGGTGATTTGTCTTTATTGACTGCTTTGAAGTTACTCAATCCGGCGGTTCCGGAAAACACCATGTCCGTGATATGTTTCACGCATCCCGAAACATTGGCATCGCCTCGCAACTTTCCAGACAAACTCCCCACATTCAACACTTTCCGCAAGTAGGGCCACGCCATATTCAGCGGAAGCTCATGCATTTTCACATGGGCTTCGAAATCGCCTTTCCGAATGTCATATCCGCCTTTCAGCGCAAAATCGCCGCCGTTTCTGAAAGCCGTGGTCATGTTCACACGAGTTAAGCCATGCTTCAGTTTAAGCCGCGGCACCTTGATGTTGACATCTTTGGTGTCGAACTTGCTACCCATCCGCAAATCCTGGTAAAGCACATCGGCGCTTTTCACATGAATATTACGAATGTCCACCGACCATTTTCCCTTCTTTTTCTTGGGTTTGGGTTTTCTGTCTTTGGTATAAAAATCGATGATATCGCTAAAGTTGAACCGATTCCCGTTCTGGATTACCCTGCCCGTCAAATCATTCAACTGTATCTTGTTGATTCGCACTGTTTTACCCAACAATCGAGGCAATGAAACCCGAACTTTCAATTTGTCAAAATACAAAAAGCGGTCTTTACCGTTCTCCTCTTTCACATCCAGTCCGATAACGGCGACCTTCCCTGTAAGAAAATTAATCCGGACATGCTTGATTGTGGCTTTGCGGTGGCACAGTTCCTCGCTGTGTTTCTCGGCATACGCACGCACAATGGGACCGGCAAAAATACCGGCCAGCAAAATGATGCCAACCAGAACACCCAGTACAATCAACAATATTTTCAGCCACTTTTTCATCGGTTACAGGATCACGGTTTTCAAACTCAAATCCAAACTGGCAATATGATGGGTGAACGCTCCAATGGAGATGAAGTCCACACCTGTTACGGCATAATCGTGCAAGGTCTCATCGGTAATGCCACCGGAGGCCTCCGTTTCCATCTGATGATTCACAATCCGCACGCCCTCGCGCACTTGCTCCGGCGTGAAATTATCGAACATGATGCGCTGCACACCGCCATGCGCCAGCACCCGACGCACATCGTCCAAACTGCGGGTTTCCACCTCTATGTTCAAGTGCAACCCCTTTTCTTTTTGATAGGCGATGGCCGTGTCAATGGCTTTCTCAATGCCGCCTGCAAAATCGATGTGATTGTCTTTCAGCATCATCATGTCAAACAACCCGAAACGGTGGTTCTGCGCGCCACCCACTTTGACCGCATACTTCTCAAAAATGCGCATGTTGGGTGTGGTCTTGCGTGTGTCAAGCAGCGTAACTGTCGTGTCCTTCACCATCTCCACATATTTGTGTGTGGTGGTGGCAATGCCGCTCATGCGCTGCATGAAGTTGAGCACGGTGCGTTCCGCCGTGAGCATCTTTTGCGCCGAACCCCGCAACCGGAAGACGATGTCGCCCTTATGGATAACATCTCCGTCGTTCATGTACTGCTCCATTTGGATGGTGTCGTCCACCTGGCGGAGCACCTCGCGCGCCACATCGACACCGCAGAGAATGCCGTCCGCTTTCACCAATAATTTCATTTCGCCCTGCACATTTTCAGGAATGCATGACAAGGAAGAATGATCCCCATCACCGATATCTTCGGCCAAGGTCATCTTGATCAATTGTTGGATTTCTTCGCTGATTTTCATTTGTTTACAATAATTTCGGGTGTTTCAATTACATTACTGCGATGCAACGCCCTGTCAACCAGGCAACAGGACAACTTTATCGTATCGTAAGTGGAAAAATAGTTATTGATGTATGTCAGTATGGTGATATCGCCCTCGATAGACTCAGGCAGGTTCTCGCTCAGTCGGGGAATGCGGGCGTGCAGTGGAGTGGGCAACTCCACCAGCACCCATTCGCCATGCTGTTTTTCATAATAATCGATGAAGAAATTGTAGTAATACAGGGAATCCTTGGAAAAAACGCCCGTAGTGTCGGCATCGTTCAAACCAACATCCCCATCGCCATCTTGGAAATGCACGGTAAGGTTGGCCTGATTGTCCACGCCCGTGCCGTCATCCACCTTCTCCAATCCCACAAATTCAATGTATGGAATTTCAGAAAAGGGTTCGGGTCGGGGGCAGCCGCACAACAAAAGGGGCAGGATTCCGATCAACAACAATTTCTTCATCTGATATATAAAGTCCTAATCCATAATGACATGCACACCATTCACAAAGTCGATGGACTTTTGGATAAGCTCGTGCATGTAGGTGTCGTTCTCCACAAACGGGACAAACTCACGGTAGGCGGCCACGAAATCCTCAATGAACGGGGAGGATTTGAGCGGGCGGCGGAACTCGAGAGCTTGTGCGGCGTTAAACAGCTCAATACCCAGTATTTTTTCCACATTGTTGACCACCAAATAGCACTTGGTAGCGGCATTGGCACCCATGCTCACATGGTCTTCCTGGCCTTGTGACGACTCGATGGAGTCGGTGGAGCAAGGCATCGTGAAGGCCTTGTTCTGGTTCACGATAGAAGCGGCGGCATATTGCGGAATCATGAAGCCGGAGTTGAGGCCGGGGTTCTTCACGAGGAAGGAGGGCAGTTCGCGCTTGCCGGCAATGAGTTGATAGATACGGCGTTCGGAAATGTTGCCCAGCTCAGCCATAGCGATGGAGAGGAAATCAAGCACCAGGGCCAGCGGCTGGCCGTGGAAGTTGCCGGCAGACACCACGATATCCTCATCCGGGAACACCGTGGGATTGTCAGTCACGGAGTTGATTTCGGTTTCCACCACATCCTGAACATGCTGGATAGAGTCTTTGCTGGCGCCGTGCACCTGCGGGATGCAGCGGAAAGAGTACGGATCCTGCACATGCTCTTTATGACGCTTGATAAGTTCAGAACCATCAAGCAGTTGCAACATGTGAGAAGCAGTGATGATCTGACCGGCGTGCGGACGGACCATGTGCACATTCAGGTTGAAGGGTTCGATGCGTCCGTCGAAAGCGTCCAAAGAGACAGCGGCGATGATGTCGGCCAGCCAAGAGAGTTTCTTGGACTTTATCAGCAACCATACGGCATACGAGCTCATGAACTGCGTGCCGTTCAGCAGAGCCAAACCCTCTTTGGATTGCAGGGTGATGGGTTCCCAGCCGAATTTCTCGTTGATGACGGATGCGGGATATTTTTTACCGCGATAGTAAACTTCGCCCATACCGATGATAGGCAGACTGAGGTGTGCCAGCGGAGCCAAGTCGCCGGAAGCGCCAAGAGAACCTTGCTGATAGACAACAGGATACACACCTTTGTTGTAGAAATCCACCAATCGTTGGATGGTAGCGAGCTGTACGCCGGAGTGGCCATAGGACAGGGATTGGATTTTCATGAGCAGCATCAGTTGCACGATTTCTTGGGGAACTTCCGCGCCAACGCCACACGCGTGCGAGATGACGAGGTTGCGCTGCAAGGTGGAGAGGTCCTCCTTCGAGATGCTGCGGTTGCAGAGGGAACCAAAGCCGGTGGTCACGCCGTAAATGGGTTCCTTCTCGGTGTCGGTTTTCTTGTCCAAATAGGCGCGGCATTTCTGCACGGCGTCGATGGCCTCTTGTGACAATTCTATTTTCTGTTTGCGGTCGATAATTTTTTCAACCTTCTCAATGCTAAGGAATTTTGTAGAGATTTTGTGTCGTGTCATATAGGTGTAACTTTATAAATATTTTTATTCAATATAAGCGTGCAAAGGTACATAAATTTCGGATACACTTTATTTGTTGAAATACTTACTGTAGAAACGAGGCTTGCGCTGTTCCCACTTTTCAGGAAAAGACAGCATGTAATTGATTACAGATTCCGTTTAGACATCCAAAGGCTTAGCAGAGGGTCGGAAATAGTATAGGTATTTTCAGTACGAGTAATAAAATCATATTCAAGCAGTTTCAACGCAGCCGATTGAGTTGAGCTAGGTGAGCGCAACCGGTATTTTTTGTTAAAGGCCATGGAGGTTATATTCTGTGCTTCGTGTTCTGCATGGATAGCATAGAGTAATTCTTTTTGTGCTTCCGTGATAAAAGCAAGCTGCTCGCGCAAACGCAAGTCGTTCTCATCAATGTAATCATCAATCAATTGTTGAACTTTCTCCAAATCACAGGTCTCTCCCACCCGAGTTTCTGCAAAAGCATCCTTCATAATCCGTTGAACATAGAAAGTGACACCCCAAAATGTGTTATAAACATGTAGGAATGCATCACTATCAATCGATTTTTCATCCTCTTGAAAATTTCGCTTAGCAAAATCACAATATATCTCAGGTTTGATAGGTTCAAGACGAAGGGGTTTCGCACTCTGGTAAAATGGCCGTTTCGACGAGAAAAACATCTCTTCCATCAGCCGGCGGCGACTACCCGAAAAGATAAAGTTTGCATTGGACAATTTTTGGATATGTGTCCTAAGCAATGCCTCTACATTCTTTTCTGGATAACGAGTGATTTGCTGAAATTCATCAATGACAACCAAGCAAGGCTTGTCAACGGATTCAAGGTAATTGAAAATCTCCTGCAAAGTGTAATCAGGATGTTGAACATCTCCCAATTTGATGTCAAAAGTAGGCATATTTTGAATAGGATCGTAGCCGAAACTGGCACTCAACGACTTCAGAAAAGAGACAAACTGTTTTCGTAGTTTTTCGCTTCGTGTGGCCACACTCTCAAACACAGCTGTTCCAAGGGCAAGAATCAGTTCCCTGAAAGTCGTAGTGTGCAAAATATCCACATTGATAGTGATATATTCTTCTTTGATTTGTGGCTTGTCGAACACATAACTAATGAGAGAAGTCTTTCCCATCCTGCGTGATGAGGTCAGCACCACATTCATCTGATTGACAAGGGCTTTTTCTAACACAGCCGCTTCTTCCTGCCGATCGCAGAAATATGCCGGAGGAATCTTCCCGGAAATCACAAAGGGATTGATACTGTTTACCATACATGTAAATATTGGATGGCAAATATACTATTTTTTAGATTACCAAAAAAAAATTACCGAAAAAAAATAATTTGCTGAATAGCATCCCTAACCTTCACCTGGTCACGCTGATTGACAACCTCTATCCTCTGAGGTCCAGTCGAACCACATTTTCCACATGGTGGGTGTGGGGGAACATATCGACAGGCTGCACGGCGGTCACCTTATACTTCTCGTTGAGCAGGGTCAGGTCGCGGGCCTGCGTGGCGGGGTTGCAGCTCACATACACGATACGCGGTACCTCCAGTTTCAGCAACTGCTCAATCACATTGGGGTGCATGCCGGCGCGCGGCGGGTCGGAGATGATGACATCCGGTTTGCCGTATTTCTTTATAAAACTGTCCGTGAATATTTTAGCCATATCGCCTGCCACGAATTCAGTATTGGTGATATTGTTCTGCGCGGAATTGATTTTGGCATCCTCCACAGCGGTATCCACATACTCGATGCCCACTACCCTTTTGGCTTGGTGCGCCACAAAGTTGGCAATAGTGCCCGTGCCCGTAAACAGGTCATAAACCACATCGTCGGGATGGATATCCGCAAACGCACGCGCCACCTTATACAAGTTGTACGCCTGCGTGCTGTTGGTCTGGTAAAACGACTTCGGACCCACCTTGAACTGCAACCCTTCCATCTCTTCCATGATAAAATCCTGTCCTTTAAACAGATGGAACGGCAAATCAAAGATAGCGTCGTTCATCTTTGTGTTCACCACATAGACCAATGAGGTGATTTCGGGGAAGCGGTCGGCGATGGCCTGCATCATATTTTTGGACTCCTCATTGAAATCGGTAATCACCATCACCAGCATGAGGTCGCCGGTGGAAGCGGTACGAATGATAATGTTGCGCAGCAAACCCTTCTGCTCACGCGGGTTGTAGAACTCCAGATTGTGGGTCAGCGCATACTCGCGGCAGAAGAGGCGGATGTCGTTGCTCGGGGCCGCCTGCAGCCAGCAGTGCTCAATGTCGAGCACCTTGTCGAACATGCCGGGCACATGGAAACCAAGACAGCGTTGCTCATAAAACTCGCCCTTCTCATAACGCCGCAAGTCCTCATACGAGAGCCACCTCATGGTAGAGAAAGTGTACTCCAACTTGTTGCGGTAATAATACTGCTTCTCCGCCCCGATAATAGGGTTCAGCTTCGGGAATTCGAACTTTCCGAGATGTTTGAAGTTATCCTCCACCTGTTTCTGCTTGTAAGCCAATTGCTTGCTGTAATCAAGCATCTGCCATTTGCAACCGCCGCACACACCGAAGTGTCCGCACGGAGGCACCACACGGTCGGGCGAGGGCGTGCGCACCGCCAAAAGATTGGCTTCGGCATAACCGTGTTTGCGCTTATAGACTTCCACATCCACAATATCTCCCGGCACGGCAAAGGGCACAAAAATGGTGAGGCCGTCCTGTTTGGCCACCGCCTTGCCCTCCGCTCCTGCGGAGATGATTTCCAAATTTTCTATGTTGTATCGTTTGAATGCCATGATAAAAAGGGGTTAAAGGGGTACAAGAGGTGAATGGTTGGGATCAGGGTACAGTATAATGTGTAATTCTTAATTCTCATAAAATCCCATCTCATCCAGATATTGCCAAACTTTCGGAGGCAGCATGTAGCGGACGGATTTTTTCTGACGGATGTTATCGCGGATCATGGTGGAAGAGAGTTGCATCTGAGGGGCTTCGACAAAGGTCACATGAGGGTGGTTTTTTCTTTCTGTGGCATCATAACCTGGTCTGGGATAGACATATAGGTGATAATTTTCCAGAATCCATTCGTAATTCAACCACTTGTCGAAGGTGGCCAGATTGTCTTCGCCCATAATCAGACAAAACTCGCGCTGGGGAAACTTTTCGGCCAGATGCGCCAGCGTGTGGCAGGTGTATGAGGGTTGCGACAAACTGAATTCAATATCGGAGGCCTTGAAGCGGTCATCATCCCCAATGGCCAGATTCACCATGTACAACCGCTGCCGGTCATCCAACAGGGAGCGCTTCTCCTTTAACGGATTACGCGGAGAGACCACGAACCAGAGTTCCTGCAAATCGGAATGCTCCAGCATATATTCCGCTATGATGAGATGTCCCACATGAATGGGGTTGAAGGATCCGAAATAGAGACCTGTTTTGCGCATGAGAATCTTCAAAAAGTGGGCAAAGATACAAAAAATGCGGCCAATTATGCCCTAAAAAGTGAAACGATAATTCATGGTGAAATTCCAAACGGTAACCGCCCCGATGGCGATGAGTTTGGCCAAATAGAAATTCAACTTTAATTTTTCATGTAACAAATAAATAACCAGATTGTTAAGTCCGAGACCTATTACGGAAATCACAAAAAATTTTCCGTATTCGATAGGGATATTGGCGTTGTCGCTTTGGAATGTCCACCAGCGGTTCCAGATGTAATTGTTGGTGGCCGCCAGCACAAATCCGATGGAGTTGGACACATATTTGTTCCATTTGAATTTCTCCTTGCAAAGCCATGTGAAGCCGAAATCCACCAGCATTCCGGAGAAACCGACCAGACAGAACTTCAAGAATTTCAATATGATAGCGCGGTTAATCATGCTTTCTCACTTTTAGGGGAACACTGTTAACGGAGCGGCAGACACCATTGTCGATACAAAGCACAAAAGGTGTGTCAGGGATAAGCAGCACGGAAGTGGTGCACTTTGCGGTGCCTTTCGCCGGAATAACAAACGCATCTGGGATGGGACAGGTTATTGGAAAAAATTCTTCCAATTTATACACCGCATGCAAGGTGGTCAGATACTCTGGATTGTAAAAGTCGTATGGTTCATCGTAAGGGTTGTAAAAAGACAAGTCCATCGTGATTGTATCCCCTTGAACCCGATAATGGTCAACCATCACCTCAATTCTGCCGGCGCCTTGGAAGGCCGCCACTTTCCGGAAAGCGAACTGCGCATCCGGGGTGGTTATGATTCGAGAATTCCAAACCGGACTTTTGGCATCGGCATCACTGATAATACACAACTCTTTGCCTTGCAACTTTTTATCGAATTGCCAAATATCAAATTGGGTGCGGCGGCCATACACCGAGCTCACTGGAACAGCGTTCTCACCCGTATAATAGCGATACATTGACGGATTCTGAAAAGAACCCACAAAAACCACGGGCAGATTGCCGCATTGGGCATGTATTGCCTCCATTTTCTTTTTATTTCCGACAATATTTATCTTTTCGGAAGCCAAAACGGGAAGCAAAATCCGGCACACGAACACCAAACAAACCATTGGCACAATGCCCCTACTAATCCATTTTTTCCATTCTGGAAATTGCACATGGCGATGGAGAACGAGTATCATCGGCACGGAAGCCGCCACTGTCCAATGGGGTTCCACATGGCCTTTGATGGTCATCAGGAAGAAAAACAGCACAAAACCCGTCACCATAAAAAGGCATGCCCGCTCAAAAAGATCTTTTGTCTTTCGATTACGCCAAATAATAACAAACGCTAAAATGAGGCAAACCGGGTTGAACACCAGCAATTGATAAGGGACATATTCCAATATATGGCGCACATCGAATCCTGAACTCCGATCCATCAGATGATACTGGAAACTGGGAAATTCGTGTTGGACCTGCCAGACAATATGCGGAACAAACAGTAGGGCCGCCAACAGCAAAGCAGCCCATATCTTACAATCTTTCAACAATTTAAGATTCGACAACAAAACAAAAAACACTACCAGCACCGCCATATACTTGCTATACAGCATACCGGTCACGGCAAAGGACAACCCCAACGCCACAATCCATCGTGGTTCCGACAGGTAATGCTTATACAGAAAGAAAAACAAGGCCGTGAAAAACAGCAGTGGAGCGTCGGGGGTAGTATAAAAGCCATAGGCCACAAACATCACCAGCGATGTGGCGATTGCGAAAAACACCCACACGGAGCGTTGGTCGCGCTGCCTATCATCCAATGTCCGCCACACCAGCCAAACGGTGGCGCCATGCAGCAGCACGGTGACCAGTCGCACCGACAGGTTCCCTTTGGCCAACAGTCCGCTCAAAGCGGTCATCAGGGCCACCATAGGCGGGTGGTCGAAATAACCCCAATCCAGAAACTGCCCATACAAGGCGTAATAGGCCTCATCGGGATGAATCGGGGTTGCCACGGCTTGCAAAAAGTCGAGTAAAACCCATATAATCAGAAGGATACCAAATAATCGGGCGGGTTTCATCACAGCGGCAAAGATACAATAATCTTTGCTTTTTGAATTTTGGGGATTAGAGTATTTTCACTATTTTTGCAAACCTTAAAAACAACCTTATGGCAAAAAGTAAAACGCTATATTTCTGTAAGAATTGTGGGGCGCAGTCGGCGCAATGGATCGGCCGTTGCCCGTCGTGTGGTGAGTGGAACACTTTTGTGGAGGAGGTGGTGCAGCGGGAGGAGACGCCGGCAAAGGGCAGGTCCAACGCTTTCGTCACCAAGAACGCGCCGAAGCCTATCGACGAGGTTTCGCTCCTGCAGCTTCCGCGCATATCGACCACTTTTGAGGAGTTCGACCGTGTGCTCGGGGGCGGCATCGTGGCCGGCTCCATCGTACTGCTCGGTGGTGAGCCCGGCATCGGCAAATCCACCTTATTGCTGCAAATGGCACTTAACATCGCCAACCGCAAAATACTCTATGTTTCGGGTGAGGAGAGCGAAGCGCAACTCAAGATGCGCGCCAGCCGCATCTCCGCTGAGAAAGCGCCCAATTGTTATGTGCTCACCGAAACCTGCACGCAGGACATCTTCAAACATGTGGAAAATTTGCAGCCCGACATCATCATCGCCGACTCCATCCAGACCATGCAGAGCAACTTGCTGGACTCCGCCGCCGGTTCCATCTCCCAACTCAAGGAGTGCGCCGCCGAATTCCAGCATTTAGCCAAAACCACCGGCATCCCCGTGTTCCTTATCGGGCACATCACCAAGGAGGGCAGTTTGGCCGGTCCCAAGATTCTGGAGCACATTGTAGATACCGTGCTGCAATTCGAGGGCGACCAGCATTATGGCTATCGTATTGTGCGCTGCATTAAAAACAGGTTCGGTTCCACTTCCGAGATGGGCATTTTTGAGATGACGCAAGGCGGTCTCAATGAGATTCACAATCCTTCAGAGATATTGCTCTCGCAGCATGAGGAGGATTACAGCGGCAACGCAGTGGCGTGCATTTTGGAAGGCAACCGCCCGATGATGATTGAAACACAGGCGCTGGTGAGTTCCGCCGTATATGGCGTACCTCAGCGTTCCGCCACGGGTTACGACATCCGCCGGATGAACATGCTGCTGGCCGTGTTGGAGAAGCGGTGCCATTTCAAGCTCGGGGCCAAGGATGTGTTCCTGAACATCGCGGGTGGCGTGCGCGTGGAGGACCCCGCCATCAATCTGGCCATCGTGGCCGCCATCTTGTCGTCCGCCACCGACATCGCCATTGACGCCAAAACCTGCTTCGCCGGCGAAATGGGCCTCAGCGGCGAGGTGCGCCCTGTGACCCGCATCGCCCAACGCATCGCCGAAGCCGACAAACTCGGATTCACCCGCATGTTCGTTTCCAAATACAACCTCAAAGGGATCAACCTGAAGGACTACAACATCAAAATCATCCCCATCATAAAGGTGGAGGAAATGTTCCGAACATTATTTGAATAACATGACCGAAGACACCATTTGCAAAGAAGGCATCGTCCGCGCCATCCATGGCGACCAAATCGAGGTGGAAATCACCATCAGTTCCGCATGCAGCGAATGCCATGCGAAGAGCATCTGCATCCCCAGCGACCACAAACGCGAGACCGTCCTGGCGCAAAATCTTTACAATGAGCATTTTGAGGTGGGCGACAAGGTCCATTTGGTCTTAAAAGGATCCGCTGGCGGCAAGGCCGTTGTGCTGGCTTATCTCCTACCCTTCATCGTTCTCATGGTAGCCCTTTTCGGCACCTACGCCATCACCAAAAGCGAACTGGCAGGCGTGATTGTCAGCGTGGTTTTTGTCGTCATCTATTATATCATTCTCAAAACACAAAACAAAAAAATCGAACAGAATTTCCAATTTTTCGTAAAGCGCATGGAGAATTGAAATCCTTAACCGTTTTTTCACTACTTTTGCAACCATTAATAAACCTATACCTACTATGGAAGATACCAATCGTTTTCACGAACTTAGCGAAGAACTATATGATGCTGTAAAAGAATATCTTGCGCATCATACCCAATATCCTACCGATGTGGTGATGGCCATCAACTGGGACACCAGGGAAATCAAGATGGACAGTCCGGGCAAGATTGCGCCGGAGTTTACCCAGTATTCCATGGCCGACTTCATCAAAATCAACGAGCAGGGACTTTATGAACCCATGGTGTTTTAAAGTGCCCGTATGAAAAAGAGTCTCGTTTTCAGATTCCTTCTCCTGCTGATGCTGTTTTGCTCAGCGGGCAGCATTTGTGCGCAACATCGTGTAGGTGAGTTGTTTAAGAACATGACCTTGGAGGAAAAAATTGCGCAGCTGATGATTGTGCGCGTTAGTTCCACGGGCACGGCTGCGGAAACCAAGGCCATGATGGAGGACATCCAACGGTACCAGCCGGGTGGCGTGTGCTTCTTCAAGGGCGGGCCCGTGCGCGAGGCCAACCTCACCAACCAGATGCAGGCACTCAGCAAAGTGCCGCTCTTCGTGTCCATTGACGGCGAATGGGGGCCGAATATGCGCCTCGACAGTTGTTCCGCCTTCCCGCGCCAAATGACACTGGGCGCTTTATCCTCCGAAAACGACTCCCTCATCTACCAAATGGGCCTTGAGGTGGCAGCGCAGTGCAAAGCCATTGGCGTGAACCTCAACTTCGCCCCCTGTATCGACATCAACAACAATGCGAAAAACCCTGTCATCAACAGCCGCTCCTTCGGGGAGAGCCGCGACAAAGTGACAACCAAATCGATGTTATACCTCCAAGGCATGACCGATGGCGGCATCATTGGCTGTATCAAGCACTTCCCTGGTCATGGTGACACCGAAACCGACTCACACTTGGGACTCCCCGTCATCAAGAAAAGCCGTATTGAACTGGATGAACTGGAGTTATATCCCTATCGACAGTTTATCAACCAGGATGTGGACATGATTATGGTGGCTCACCTAAACATTCCCGCTCTCGACAGCAGTCGCAATTCCGTTTCCTCACTCTCATATCCCATTGTTTCCGAACTGCTGAAACGGGACTACGGATACACTGGCATGATCATCACCGATGGCATGGAGATGCAGGGCGTGCGCAAGCAGAACCGCTTTGAGGGTGATGTGGAAATCAAAGCCCTGCTGGCGGGTGTGGACCTGTTGCTGCTGCCCGAGAAACCCGGCGAGGCCATCCAAGCCATCAAGAACGCCGTGGACAGCGGCATTGTGCCCATTGAGCTCATTAACGAGCGCTGTCTGCGCGTGCTCCGGTTCAAAGCGAACAAAGGACTGCTGGATTACACTCCGGTGGATCTGAAAGCCATTCCTGACGCCATCGCCACACCCAGTGCCGTTGAACTCAACAACACGCTGGAGCAAAAAGCCATTACACTGTTGAAAAACGAAGATAACATCCTGCCCTTGCAACAAATGCTCGGCGACACCCTGAAATCCGACAGCATCGTCTTTCTCTGCATCGGGCGCAGCGAATATCAGAAACAATATCGTGAGATTGTCAAAAAATACGGCTTGGTTTATATCTATCAGGATAAAAACCTGTCGGAAAAGACCGCCAGCACCGTGAGCAAGCAATTGATGGACAAACTGGCACCCTACAATGTTATCCTGTTGGCCTACGGAGGTTCTAACCAATTGGCTAACAAGAAGTACGGCACTGACGACAGGATGATATCCCTATTGAATCAGATTGCCAAAAAGAAGAGAACTGTGCTGCTGCATTTGGGAAATCCGTATGCGCTCAACTATTTCGGTTCAACCAAAAATTACAAGGCGCTGATGGTCACCTACCAGGCCACGCCAAACAGTGTGCAGGCGGCGCTGGAGGCGTGCTTCGGCGCACGCGCGTGCGAAGGCACACTCCCCGTTTCCAACAACGAATACCCCTGCGGCGCAGGCATCACCAACAGCACGGCAGACAACAACATCTCCATGCTGCCCGACTCCATCACGCGCAAACTGGACAACCTTCTCATGCAAGGCATTAAGGATCAGGTATATCCGGGATGCGTTGTGCTTGCGGTGAAGGACGGAAAGCCCATCTATCATAAGGCATTCGGATACTATACCTACGACCATCAGAACAAAGTGACCCCGAACACCATGTACGATGTGGCCTCCATCACCAAGACCGCCGCTACCACCTTGGCGGTGATGAAATTGTATGATGAAGGCAAGATTCGCCTGCACGACCACATTGGCGAATATCTGCCCTATCTGCATGGCACCAACAAAGCGCACATCACACTGGCCGAGTTGCTTACGCACACATCGGGCATGCCGGCGTTTATCCCGTTCTACACCAAAATTCAGAACGATGAGACCTACCTACGGCGATACAAGACACCCAATTTCTCCATCAAAGTGGCCGACAATTTGTATCTGCGCAACGACTACCCTGACACTATGCGACACACCATTGCCCACTGCAAACTCAGTGGCCATCAGTATGTGTATAGCGATCTTAACATGTTGTTGCTCAAGGATATGGTGGAAAACATAACCGGACAGCCGATGGACAGTTTCTTGATGCGGCACTTTTACGAACCTATGGGGCTGAATCATACCTGTTTCATGCCGCTGAGCAATGGCTTTACGAAGGCGGAGATCGCCCCAACGGAAAAAGACGAGACCTTCCGCAAACAGGTGGTGCAGGGTTATGTGCACGACCAAACTGCCGCGCTCTTCAACGGCAATGCGGGTGACGCCGGACTGTTCACCACCGCCGAAGACCTGGCCAACATCTATCAGATGCTTTTGGATGGCGGTGTTTATAAAGGCAACCGCTATTTCTCGGAAGAAACGGTTAAGACCTTCATTTCCGCTCATGAAATGCACGGGTGCAGTGTTCGCGGACTTGGTTTCCACACACCCAAGCACCCCGGCAGCAGCAGCATAGTGCCCGCTAAAGCCAGCAGGAAAACATTTGGACATCAAGGATTTACGGGCACGGTGGTATGGTGCGACCCCGACAACCGCCTCATCTATGTGTTCCTCTCCAACCGCGTTTACCCCAATTGCTATCCCAACAAACTGTCTCAGAGTGGAATACGGTTGAAGGCGCATGAGATGATTTATCAGGGGATGAAGGAGTAAAGGAGGAGGAAAAGAGTAAAAGAGGAGAAGAGATAATAATAGTTTAGAGAATAAAAAAGTGATTATAATGGAACCGACAATATTGCATATAGAAACCGCTACGGATGTGTGCTCGGTGGCATTGACACAAGGCATGGAAGTTCTGGGTGTAAAAGAGAGCGCCGATGGCAACTCCCACTCCAAGAACCTTCTCCCGTTCATCAACAGACTTTTGCTGGAATATGATGTGAAAACAACTGATTTGCAATGTGTTGCCGTCAGTATCGGACCGGGTTCATATACGGGTTTGCGTATTGGGGTTTCCACTGCCAAGGGGATTGCCTACTCGCTCGGCATCCCGGTCATCACGGTAAGTACGCTGGAGAGCATTGCGCAGGGTGCGAAACAACAAACCGGGAACGACCACTGCGACATCGTACCCATGATTGACGCGCGCCGCATGGAGGTTTTCGCTGCCCGCTACGATGCTGCCATGAATTTGGTGGACGATGTGGCATCCGTGATTGTGGAGGAAAACACATACGCGGAACTGTTGAAAGAGAAAGAGGTGATATTCTGCGGCAACGGGATGCCGAAATGCAAGGAATTGTTGTCCCAATTCCCGAACGCCCGTTTTGCCGATTTCACCTTGTCGGCGCAATACATGCTGCCTGCCGCATTGAAAAAATGGGAAGCCAAAGATTTTGCCGACACCGCCTATTTCGAGCCCTTCTACTTGAAAGAGTATGTGGCCGGGAAACCCAATGTAAAAGGTTTACACTAAGATATTTGTAATCATACGCCAGACGGAGAGGACATGGAAATCAACGAACCCATTGACCAGAAGAAGAAGCTGAACATCATCGCTATAGCCGACGATTCCGAGTACGGCACTTCGGCGGTGTGCTACGGCGGGATGCTGGCCGCCATCTTCCGTGCGTCACTTACCGTCATCACTAAATTTGATTTCACCTTGGAGGAGCGCAAGGGCAAATTCAACACCGAGCGGATGCTCCAGAATGTGCAGCAGCTTCTCGCCCACGATATCGAAACCATCCTGCTCACCGACTATTTTTTCCCGGAACGCCTGTATCCATACGCCGAAGAGACAAACACCATCATGTTTGTCATCGGGGTGGACGGGGAAGGCAAAACTGGCTTTTTCGACAAGCGGAAAGCCATGCGTTTCATCAAGCCCTCCCGCCTGCCCGTGATGACGGTAGGGAAAAAGCTGCCGGAGAAGGATGTGTTCCAGCATGTGCTGCTGCCGTTGGACATCGAGCGGCAAGCCAAGGAGAAGGCCTTGTGGGCAGGCTACTTCAGCCGGTTTTACCAGTCCACCATCCATATTTTATCGCCCAAATACAAAGACAGCGGACTTCAAAAGCAAGTGCACGACAATATCGCCTTTGTGGAGAAATTGTACAAAAATCTGGAAATCCAGTATGCGTTGCATGAGGTTGAACCCTCGCGTGACATTGACTTTTTTTCTGTGGAGTTCGCTCCAGAACTGAACGCCACGCTTACCGTCATCATGATGACCAAGTACCTCACGCCCGCCACCCTGTTTACAGGCAAAAGGGAGAAGAAAATCATCGGCAACCCGCAACAATTCCCGGTTCTTTGCATCAACCAGCGGGATGATCTGTATGTGCTGTGCACATAGGATAGGTGAAGTGGGTACAAGGGGTGAAATGGGTACAAGAGCCCACTCACCTCTTGTACCCCCATGTACCCCTTTCACCCCATGTACCTCATGTACCCTTTTTCGCGTTTTTTTGTATTTTTGCAACCTAAACAATAAAACATGCCCCGACCATGACAACAACTGACCATGACATTCTCCAAACCCCGATAGAGTTCCTGAAAGGAGTGGGGCCGAAACGGGCGGAAGTGTTCCGCAAAGAATTCGATATCAAGACTTTCCAGGACTTATTGTACTATTATCCCTACCGGCACATCGACAAGTCGCATGTTTACCATGTTTCCGACATCATAGAGGACGGCAGTTACATCCAGTTGCGCGGGCGCATCACCAATGCGCAGGTGGTGGGCCAACAGCGCGCCAAACGGCTCACGGCACAATTTTCGGATGAGACCGGCAGCATAGATCTCGTGTGGTTCAACGGCATCAAGTGGGTGCAGGACATGCTGCAAAGGAAACAGGAGTTCATCATCTTCGGCAAACCCACCGTATTCAACGGCCGCTGGAACATGACGCACCCCGAGATGATCGATCCCACCGCGCAAAGCGACTCGCCCGTGCCCATGCGCTTCCAGCCGCTGTACAACACTTCCGAAATCGCCAAAAAGAAAACCTTGGATTCCAAGGCCGTGTCCAAATTGGTGGCAAATTTACTACCCGTAGTGCACGACATCATTCCGGAAACGCTGCCCGATGACATGTTAAATAATCTTAAATTGATGTCATTGAAAGATGCGCTTTGCCAGATTCACTACCCGGCCAGCAACCAGGACCTGTCGCGCGCCGCTCTCCGACTCAAGTTTGACGAGTTGTTTTTCACCCAAATGAAAATGCTGCTGCTGAAGCAGATCAACACAAAGCGGATTAAAGGGCATGTTTTCAGTCAGGTGGGCCACTATTTTAACACTTTTTATAAAAACCATCTTCTCTTTGAACTGACCAACGCGCAAAAGCGTGTCATTAAGGAGATCCGTGCCGATTTGGGCAGCGGACACCAGATGAACCGCCTGTTGCAAGGCGATGTGGGCAGCGGCAAGACCATCATTGCGCTTTTTATCATGCTCATCGCCAAGGACAACCAGTACCAGTCGTGTCTGATGGCGCCCACAGAAATATTGGCCACACAGCATTACGAAAAAATCAGCAAACAACTGGCACCCTTGGGGTTACGGGTGGAGTTCCTGTCGGGTTCCACGAAAACGGCCAAGCGCCGTGAGATTCTGGCAGGACTCGAGAACGGCGATGTTGACATCCTCATCGGCACACACGCGCTGATTGAGGACAATGTGCAATTCCAGAACTTGGGACTTGTGGTGATTGACGAGCAGCACCGTTTCGGTGTGGAACAGCGCGCCAAATTGTGGCGCAAAAACACCACTCCGCCGCATGTGCTCGTGATGACGGCCACGCCCATTCCCCGTACCCTTGCCATGACGCTCTACGGTGACCTTGACATATCCGTTATCGACGAGCTCCCGCAAGGACGCAAACCCATTATAACCAAACACTTATACGAAAAAGACCGGCTTCGGTTATTCGGGTTCATGCAACGGCAGATAGCCGAGGGACGGCAAGTGTTTGTCGTCTATCCACTCATTCAGGAATCCGAGAAAATGGATCTGCTGGACCTTATGGCAGGTTACGAGGCCATGGAACGCGCGTTTCCTTTGCCCAAGTACGCTATCGGCATCATACATGGAAAAATGAAAGCAGAAGTGAAAGACTATGAGATGCAGCGTTTCATCAAAAAGGAAACACAGATTCTGTTATCCACGACGGTCATTGAGGTGGGCATTGATGTGCCCAACGCTACGGTAATGGTGATTGAGAATGCGGAGCGTTTCGGTTTGTCGCAGCTCCACCAGTTGCGCGGGCGTGTGGGCAGGGGCGGAAACCAGTCCTACTGCATCCTAATGTCCAAATACGAACTGAGCAACGACGGCCGGAAGCGGCTAAAAGCGATGGTGGACACCAACGACGGTTTCGAAATCGCCAACATCGACCTGCAGTTGCGAGGGCCCGGCGACATACAGGGCACGCAGCAGAGCGGCATGCTCGACTTCAAAATCGCCGATATCGTAAAAGACGAGAAATTAGTGGCTTACACACGCAACTTAGCTATGCAGGTGCTGGACAACGACCCCGAACTCAGTCGTCCGGAGCATGTGCGTCTTGCCAAAACCGTAGCCAAACTCATGCAACGCGAAACGAACTGGAGCATTATCAGTTAGAAGACACATAATTGCCCCATCCACCCTTTTTCTCCAGCATTTTTCCCTTAAAAACCTCAAAAGTTCATAAAAACATGAACTTTACAAACCTTACAAACTTTATGAATTTTTCAAGCATAAATGTACTAAAATATATATATGTTGCAAGATGTCGAAAAAAAGTGTATATTTGCCGCCCTTTAAAAACAATAACAATCAATTATCAATCAAATAATTAAAATCACCGATGAAAGTTTATCAAACTAAAGAAATCAGAAATGTTGCCCTTATTGGCGGTAACCGCGTAGGTAAGACAACATTGGCCGAGGCTATGGCGTTTCACGGAGGCGTAGTCAGCAGAAGAGGCACCGTTGAAGATAAGAACACTATTTCCGACTATCGTGAAGTTGAATTGGAGAGACAACAGTCCATCCAAAGCACCGTCATGTATGCCGAGTACGAAGGCAAGAAAATCAACATGATTGACTGCCCCGGTTTTGATGACTTTATCGGTGAGACTATTGGTGCTTTGAGAGTGGTTGACACCGCCCTGATGGTGATCAACTCCCAGAATGGTGTGGATGTGGGCGCTGAAATCCAATGGCGTCGCACCAAAGCCATGAATGTGCCTGTGATGTTCGTGGTGAACCAACTCGACCACGAGAAGGCCAACTTCGACGAGACCATGCACCAGCTCAAGGAATACTTCGGTGGCAGCGTAATGCCTTTCCAATATCCGGTAAACGCAGGTGTTGGTTTTGACTCCGTTATCGACCTTCTGCAAATGAAGCTCCTGAAGTTCCCCGCAAACGGTGGAAAGATGGTTGTGGAAGACATCCCCGCTGACCAAGCTGACAAGGCAGAAGAGATGCACAACGCTTTGATTGAGGCCGCCGCTGAGAACGACGAAGCTTTGATGGACAAATTCTTCGAGGAAGGCACCCTTTCCGAGGATGACATGATCAAAGGTTTGAAACTCGGTATCGCCAACCGCGGCACATTCCCGGTAATCTGCGTTTCCGCAAAATCCGACCAAGGCGTTGACCGCCTCATGGATCTCGTGATTAAGAACTGCCCCACTCCGGACGAGGTTCCCGCTATGAAAGCCACCAATGGCAATGAGCACAAGTTCAACGCCGCTGAGCCGTTTGTCGGTTTCGTTTTCAAGACCACCATCGAGCAGCACCTTGGCGAAGTTGCTTTCATCAAAGTATGCGACGGCACCATCAACAAGGCCGACGATGTGCTGAACACCAACACCAACACCAAGGAAAGAATCTCCCAGTTGCTTGTCTTCGCTGGCAAGAACAGAGTGGAAGTTGACAAAGCTGTGGCTGGTGATATCGTGGCCACCATCAAACTGAAATCCACTCCTACAGGCACCACTTTGGTTGCCAAGGGTGACGATATGATTGAACCGACCGCTTATCCGGATCCTAAGTTCCGTACGGCTGTCCGCGCCAAGAACAGCGCCGATGATGAAAAACTCGGCCAGGCGCTGAACGAAATCCGCAAGACTGACCCGACCTTCCTGATGGAGCAATCCAAGGAATTGAAGCAGATGATCATCTCCGGGCAGGGCGAGCAACACCTCAACATCGTGAAATGGATGATTGAGAAATTGAACAAGATTGAAATCGAATACTACGCTCCGAAGATCCCGTATCGTGAGACTATCACAAGATCTGCCGAGGCCATGTATCGTCATAAAAAACAATCCGGTGGTTCCGGTCAATTCGGCGAAGTGCACATGCTCATCGAATCTTACTATGAGGGCATGCCCACTCAGACCAAATACCCGATCCGTGCCACGGAGACTTATGACCTGCCTTGGGGCGGCAAGCTCATCTACAACAACTGTATTGTGGGTGGTGCCATCGACGCTCGCTTCATGCCCGCCATTCTGAAGGGTATCATGGAGAAAATGGAAGAAGGTCCGCTTACCGGTTCTTACGCCCGCGACATCGTGGTCAACATCTATGACGGTAAAATGCACCCGGTTGACTCCAACGAGTTGGCATTCAAATTGGCTGGCCGTAACGCCTTCAAAGAGGCCTTCAAGAACGCCGGTCCGAAGATTCTGGAACCCATTTACGATGTGGACATCTTCGTTCCCGCTGACCGTATGGGTGATGTGATGACTGACCTCCAAGGCCGTCGTGGTATCATGATGGGTATGGACGCTGAAGGCGCCTTCCAGATGATCCACGCCAAGATTCCGTTGGCAGAGATGAACAAATACTCCACTACCCTGAGTTCTATCACTTCCGGTCGTGCTTCCTATAGTATGAAATTCTCTGAGTATCAGCAAGTTCCTGTTGATGTTCAGACCGAAATCATCAAGAAGTACGAAGAGGAAAACAAAGACGAAGAATAATATTCCAGCATATTATCACACATGGAAAGAGACGGCACACATGCCGTCTCTTTTTTTTGTACCTTTGCCGCCGTGCTGCGATACATTGTCAAGAAAATATTATACGGCCTGATGCTGATGCTGGGTGTGGTGACACTGGTGTTCTTCCTGTTCACCGTGCTGCCCTCAGACCCCGCGCGCATGATGATGGGCCAGCGCAGCGACCTGCAGACCGAAGAGGCCATCCGCAAGGAGATGGGACTGGATTTGCCCATCGGCGTGCAATATCTGGCTTATCTCAACGATGTGTCGCCCATCTCCTGGCACAAAACCAAAGACAAAGAGTCGTTTTTCTATCTGGACGACAACGATTACCACTATGTGAAAATTCTGCCATTGGGCAAATCGGCTGTCGTGCTCAAAGCGCCTTACCTCCGGCGCTCCTATCAGAGCAAACGCCCTGTGGGTGAGATAATTACCGAGGCGTTCCCTAAAACCGTACTGCTCGCTGTTGTCTCCATCGTATTCGCTCTCATCGTGGGCATCATTATCGGCATCTTCTGCGCCTTGTACAAGGGCACCTGGTTCGACCATGTGGCGCTGGTGTTCTCCACACTGGGCATGTCCGTACCCTCGTTCTTCGCTGCCATCCTGCTGGCCTGGATCTTCGCCTTCCTGCTCTCCGACATCACCGGATTGAGCATGTTCGGCAGTCTTTACACGGTGGATGACTACGGCGCCGGACAATATCTGGACCTCAAAAACCTAATCCTGCCCGCCATAACATTGGGTATCAGACCTTTGGCCGTGGTAGTGGAGTTGACAAAAAACTCGCTGTTGGATGTGCTTTCACAGGACTATATCCGGACCGCCAAAGCTAAAGGACTCAAGAAAAGTGTGATCATCACCAAACATGCACTGAAAAACGCCCTGAACCCCGTAGTCACCGCTGTTTCGGGCTGGCTGGCCGGACTTTTGGCAGGCGCGGTGTTTGTGGAATACATCTTCGACTGGAAAGGCATGGGCGTGGTTATCGTGGACGCCCTCGACAAATACGACTTCCCCGTGGTGATGGGCTCTTTGCTCTATGTGTCCATCATCCTCATCATTATCAATATCTTATGTGATATTATCTACGGATGGCTTGACCCAAGAGTAAGTCTGAATTAGGCACACGAGGTAAAGGGTATAATTGGCACATGGGGTACACGAGGTACATGGGGTTCATTTGATACATAAGGGTAACTGGTTACGCCATTCATCTATTTTACCCATTGCACCCATTTTTCACCGCCTCAATCACCTGCTGCACCTGTTCGTCAGTGAGGTTGAAATAGACCGGCAAACTGATTTCGCGGGAATAGTTGTCGTAAGTAACCGGATAATCGGCAATATCATAGCCCATCTTTTTATAGGCGGTCAGCATCGGCAAGGGTATAAAGTGCACATTCACACTCACTTCCTGCTCAAAAATACGCTGCATAATGGCATCGCGCTGGTCTTCTGTAACGCCGTTCACACGTAACGCATACACATGATATGAGGAGGTCTTATCCGTGGTCTCATATTCTGGAAGTTGGAACCGGGCATCTGATTCAAACGCTTGAGTATAAGCGTCAAAAATCTCTTTGCGCCGTTTCAGAACCATAGAGTCATAGCGGGCAAGTTCCACCAGTCCCATAGCGGCGGCCACATCGGTCATGTTGCATTTATAACCGCATTCATACACATCATACCGCCAATTTCCGATTTGCGTTTTGGCGAGAGCGTCTTTCGACTGGCCATGTAACGAAAAGGTACAGAGTTGTTTATAGATTTCCTGTGCGTCAAAAGTGTTCGGAAGGGCCAGGCAGATGGCACCACCTTCCGCAGTAGTCAGGTTTTTGACCGCATGGAAAGAGAAAACCGTAATGTCGGCCACGGCTCCGGTGCGTTTCCCTTTGTACCAGGCTCCCAGTGAGTGTGCTGCGTCGGAAAGAACCAACGGACGACCCATTTTTTCCTGCAACACATTGGATGGCCGGAAATTGCGCTTAACCTCATCATCCTGCACCAGTGCCATAATTGCATCATAATCGCATGGAAGTCCGGCAATGTCCACCGGTATAATAACCTTGGTTTTAGGGGATAACGCTTTGCGAATGTTATCGACGGAAATAAGAAAGTCTGGGTTCACATCCACCATCACGGGGGTGGCACCGCAGTGCACCACCACCGCAGCTGTGGCCGTATAGGTATAGGCGGGTATAATGACCTCATCGCCAGGACCCACACCGAACCAGCGCAGCATCAGTTCCAAACCAGCGGAAGCGGAATTTACGCACAACACCTTCTCCACGCCACAATATTCGGCGAGTTTCTGCTCAAAAAGTTTGGTGCGCGGACCCGTGGTAATCCATCCCGATTTTAAGGCCGCAACAACCTCATTTACAATATCATCGTCTATGTGGGGAGGGGAAAAAGGAATCATCTTGATAGAATTTAATCGGTCATTCGCTGCAATTTCTTGGCTTTGTTCTCCTGATGCATCTTCGACAACTCGCCGAAATCCAACGCAAAGTTAAAGCAGTTTGGTGTGGCGCCTGGCGCATAATGCAACCGTGAGAATCCGAATCTTATGCCTTTCACATTGATGTTCAGTCCATAGGAAAAACCGGCCAAGGAATTTCGGGCCAACAGTTTCATTTCTTGATGAACATTGTGATTATAAGCGGCTTGCAACGAAAAATATTTGCTGGGTTCTATTTCAAGACCGAACACAAAATGACGGAAGAAATTGTCGAAGAACTGCGCGGCCTTGGAGGGATATTTTATCGTATTGGTAAATGCGTCTGTCTGCAAAAAAGGATTGCCGTCGCCATAATAATTCATATTCCAGCGGTAAAGGGAGTGCAGGGATATGTGGTAACGGATAGGCACATGTTGGAGGCGTTGCGAGAAGGCGAACTGCAAGTCAAATGGTGGAAGTTCGAAACTGCCGGGCACAAAGGGTTTGAGTTCAGAGCCTATATTTTTCGCCAACAATGTGAGTGACAAGTTCTTATCGGGATTGTGATAACTGCCGGCCACATCCACGGCAAAGCCGAAAGAGGTGTACGACTCGTATGTGCACAGAAGCAGTTTCATGCTGGCGCCGATGGTAAAGTTCGGGGAGAGTTCGCGTCCCCAACCCACACTTACCGCATAGTCACCGGCGGAAAAGTAGCCTGTTTCCTGGCCGGAGGCATCTGTGCCCATGAATTTGCCGTACGCCACGCCGCGCACATCAAACACGAAGCTGCCGGCTTTCGGGAAGGTGTAGGCATAGAGCGCCGACATGTAATTGGCGCCCGCAAAGTAATTGGTGAAGTTCAGCGCCAAGTTGTTATGATGGCGTTCGCCGATATAGGACGGGTTCATCATCAACAGGGTGGGGTCGTCGTCATAGACGGAAATGAGATTGTTGCCCAGCGCGTTCATACGGGACGAGTAACTGAAATTCAGAAAGTTATACACGCTTCTGCCACCCGTTTGCGCCGAAGCACAAAACCAGAGCGACAAAAACGCCAACAACAGTGCTGTATTTCTTCTCATCTTTTTCATAAAACTGCGCAAAAGTACAAAAAAGACTCTTAGAAAATATCCTTTTAATTTTTTTACTATTTTTGCCGTCAGAATAATTTGTTATCATTAAAATATCACTATTATGAAAAAGTTATTTCCAATCTTTTTACTTTTAGTTTTTGGTTTCGCCGCATGTACAGGCGGTGAGGGCGCACAATACGCCGGAAAATACAAAGGAACTTTCACCTTTATCAAACAAAACGGAAGAACCAAACCCGGTACTGTGGCCATTTCCAACAATCCGCTTTCCCAAAACGGCGTATTGCTCTATTATTGTCTGCCTTTGGATTATGTGTCCACAGGTGTGTACAGAACCAAAAGTGAAAATGTGGAGTACATCGCACAAGTGCTTTCCTCCATCATTGGTGACAGCAGCTACATTGACACCACTACGGAAGTTGTGAAAGATATCACCGTGGAATGCACCTTTGCCGGCAGTTCCATGACCATGTCGGTGTATTACACCGTTGCTCTGTTGAGCGATCTGCTACAAACCCGTGTGGAGATTATCACTTTTTCCGGAAGCAAATAATCCGGTCTTTATTCATTTAGACCCACAGCGCCATAGTACTTTGTATTATGGCGCTTTTAGCATCTTTGAAACTGCGTTTTTCCAAAGAAAATAATATATTTGCCGCCGCTTAACGGAAAATCGGATGATGGTAAACATTTCTCGAATTATGATCAAAAGAACAATGCTGGTGGTTTGTCTGCTGACCAGTGCACTCTTGCTCCGCGCACAGGACACAGTTACGGACAACGGCTACACCATTTTCCGTTATCCTTCCGGTGTCAAGTCGAGCGAGGGTTACCTGGTAAACGGGCAACCCGACGGCTGGTGGAAATCGTACGACGAGAAAGGAAGGTTAGTGTCCGAAGGCAACCGCAAAAACCTCCTGCTGGACAGTATTTGGACTTTCTACACTGACGGGAAAAGATCCATGACCATCCACTATCTGGAAGGGCAGAAACACGGGGAGCAAATCCAATTTTCGCCGCGCGAGTACACCGTATCGCAATGGCAACACGACACCATCGTGGGGGCGGTGCGCACCTTTGACACCGCAGGATGGCTGAAAAAAATGGTGCCCTATTTCGATGGCAAACCCCACGGCATGGCCAAAGAGTTTGACGACACCGGACTGGTGGTGGCCGTCACCAACTACTACCACGGCGTGATGAGCCGACGCGAACGCATCAACCGCACCGACAAGTTCGGCATGAAGCAAGGCGGATGGAAATATTTCTGGAACAACGGCCAACTCCGTGTGGAAGGCAACTACCTCAACGGCAAAAAACACGGTTTCTTCAAGTTCTACGACGAAGGCGGCAATTTCCTCTATGTGGAAAAATATGAGCACGACCAACTTATCACCGACGCCAAGGAGACCAAACAGTTGGAGAAGCGCATGGCATACCACTCCAACGGCCAGCCGTCTATTGTGGCCACCTACTACAACGGCAAACCCGATGGTATCCGCCGCGAGTTTGACCCGCAAGGCAAAATCACTAAAGGATATGTTTTTGAGGAGGGCTGGATGCGCTTTGAGGGCGTAACCGACATGAACGGACTGCGGCAGGGTTTGTGGAAAGAATACTACCCCACCGGTGAACTCCGGTCAATGGGCAAATACAAGAACTCCAAGCCCATTGGCGAATGGAATTTCTATTTTGAGGACAAAACGGTGGAGATTACGGGAGAATACAATGCCAAAGGTGAAAAACAGGGCGAGTGGATCTGGTTTTATCCCGATGGCGACACCATGACCATAGCGCACTATGAGGATGGGGATGCCGACGGCGAGTATGTGGAATACGACGAAGACGGGAAAACGCTCGTCAAAGGCACCTATGTGGCTGGTTACGAAGAAGGTACATGGTACTACCGCAACGGCGAGGCCGTGGAGCAGGGCAATTATGAGGGCGGCAAACAAACCGGGCTCTGGAAAACACACTACCAGAACGGAGGACCCGCCTTTGAAATCCGCTACCGCGATGGGATCCGGGATGGGAAATACACCGCCTATTGGGAAAACGGCAACATCAAAGTTACTGGAAAATATGAAAAAGGGCAGCAAGACGGGCCTTGGAATTACTATAATGAAGATGGCGTTTTATTTCTAACCACCTTATTTTCAGATGGTAAGGAAATAAAATGGAACAATTACACAATAAAATAGCTTTTTTTTCGTAATAAATGTTTAACTAAACAACATTCTATGAAATACCGACTCGTAACCATCATATTCAGCATCCTGTTTTTCAACATCCTGTATGCCCAAAATGGGGATGTTGCGAACAAAGGTGCCGGATTGGTGGACACTACGAAAAAGGTATCGGACGGTTCTGACATTTTCGCGCGGATTGAGATCCGGAAGATGGATTCGATGCTGAATCTGCTTTATGTGCAAAACGAGCTTTCCAAAAAGAATTCTGTTTTATCCAAATACAAGGACGACACAACCGCATACGACAACAACGACACGATGATGTTCAAGCGTCTGTCGCAGATTGTCACGGCCGTTCCGTTGGCCTACAACGATAAGGTGAAGCGGTTTATCGAATTATACTCTGTGCAGCGCCAGCGCTCCTCCTCGGTGATATTGGGTCTTGCGCAATATTATTATCCTTGGATGCGGGCTATTTTCGACAAGTACGATGTGCCAGAGGAACTGGTCTATATCACCATTATTGAATCAGCACTGAACCCTACGGCCGTTTCGCGTGCGGGAGCCACGGGAATCTGGCAGTTCATGTACAACACGGGAAAACTATACGGTCTGCAAGTGAGCACCTATGTGGACGATCGACGCGACCCGTACAAGGCCACGGATGCGGCCGCCCGCCATTTGCGCGACCTGTACAACATCTTCAATGATTGGGGGTTGGCCATTTCCGCCTACAACTGCGGCGCGGGCAATGTGCGCAAGGCTATCCAGCGTTCCGGCGGCAAAACCGACTTCTGGGGCGTGTCACCCTACCTGCCCAAAGAGACGCAGAACTACTTCCCCGCCTTTATCGGTGCGCTGTATATGATGACCTACCACAACTTGTACGGCATCTCCCCCGCCCCGATTTCCTTCCCTACCGATGTGGACACCGTGATGGTAACCAAAGAACTCCATTTCGGACAAGTTTCCGAGGTGCTGGGCATCGACATGGCGGAGATAAAATCGCTGAACCCCCAATATAAGCGTGACATCATACCCGCCTACAACGAACCATATCCATTGCGGTTGCGCTCCAACGATGTAATCCGCTTCATCGCGATGAAAGACTCCATTGAGAAGTATCACTACGACGAGTATTTCAACCCGGCACGAGACCTCAACAAGGAAAATCTGGTGGCTGCTGCCAACGGGGATATTGTGAAAACCACGCCCAGCAAATACCACACGGTGCGCAAGGGGGAAACGCTCTCCTCCATTTCGCGCAAGTACGGGGTGAGTGTTAACCAATTAAAATCAATGAACCGGTTGCGCAGCAACTCGTTGAAAATCGGGCAGAAACTGTTGGTGAAGAAGGGAACCACCATTGTGGTGAAAGCCGGGCCGGCAGTACAGGACAGCACTACCACCGCTCCTGTGGCCAATCCGACCGACAGTACCGCTAACAACAGCACTTTAGAACCCGTGGTGGTTAACAAGGACACCACAGAGGTGACCCCTGCTCCGCCGGTCATCCGCACGCACATTGTGAAGAAGGGGGACACGCTTTCCTCCATTGCCCGGCAATACGGCACCACCGCCGCCGCCCTGGCCTCCTACAACCATCTGAGCAATGTGAACGCCATCCAAATCGGGCAGAAAATCAAGATTCCGCAGCATTAATCTTCCACCGCCTCGTATCCTCCGGTCTTGTTGGAACCCACATGCCGGATGAGTCCCTGCTTCTTGAGTTTGGCGATATATTTGGCCACGGAACTGCGGGACAGGCTGGTGTGTTGAATTACCGTCACAATCACATCGGTTTGGAAATTGCCTACATACATTGCTTCAAGACCAAAGAACAGCGCGTAAAGAGATTGATTATGAAAAATGGCAAATAAGTCCAGACTTTGTATTTCAGATTATGGGTCTTTGGTTTTGTCTTATGTCCTTATTATCTCGTCTCACATCCATTTTTCCCCTATCTTTGCCCCAACGAAAATGTTAACCCTCAAAAAACACACATTATGAAACGAGCATTATTCACCACAGCTATTCTCGCCCTTCTGCTGATGTGCAGCGGGGTGGTGAAGGGACATGTTCAATACGACAATATCCTTCAATCCGTATTGTTGTCCAAAGGCAAAAAGGTCAGTACAAGTTGTTATTTACCTCCCGCTGACAGTATGGAGTTTTACAAGTTTAGCGCAGGTTTGAATATCACTGTTCTCGGAGGTGGACCCTCAATTAAATACGGCATTTCTAAAAATTGTGTTTTTCAGACCGATTTCTTATCAGACTATTTCATCAATTACACCTCTTTTGCCAGTGGTTTTGCAATATATATGAACGAGATTTCTCAGAATTTTTTGTTTCAGCATAAATTCTCAGAAAAAAGAGGAGTCTCCTACTATTATATGTTTGGTGGAGGCCTGTCTGGAGGAGTATCTGTGTTCCGACCTTATATTTGGAAAATCGGAACCTATCCGTTTTTTGGTTTGGAATTTGCTTTGAAGAGACAAAAACTCTCTTTTCAAATAGATATCAGACCCGGATATGGTTTGCTGCTGAAATCAGCAAATGCTAAACCCTCTCATATTCAGAATGAAACATTATACTTTTTCTATAAAGCATTTTTCTATTTTAATCCTCCAGAACAATATCCTTATCATGGGTATGATATTTCGTTGAATTTTGCAATCAGATTTTGTAAATTAAAATAATCCCAAACTATATGAGCGTGGAAATGTTCGACATGTTCGGGCGGAACATATCCGTAGAGACGCACGGCCGTGCGTCTCTACTAATATTCCTTTATCCTTTGCTCAATCCGGATCACCTGGTCTCGCAACCCGGTGGCTCGGTCAAAATCCAAATCCTTGACCGCTTTCTCCATTTCTTTACGCAACTGCTTGGATTTCAGTTTCAATTGTTCCAAATTCAGCAAACGAATGTCATCCTCCGCCGCCATGGATTCGGTTTGCTGCACCATCTTGTATTTCTTTCTGTCTATCTCGCCCTGCTTGGTCACGGCTTCGTCAATCTGGCCGGCCAAATACACCTCCTCGGATTTCACCACGCCCTTGGGCACAATGTGGTGCTCTTCGTTGTAAGCCATCTGCTTGGCCCTCCGGCGGTTGGTTTCGTCCATCGTGGCCTGCATGGACTTCGTAACCTTGTTGGCATAGAAGATCACCTTGCCGTTCACATGGCGCGCAGCACGCCCCGCTGTCTGCGTAAGCGAACGCGTGTTGCGCAAAAAACCCTCCTTGTCGGCATCCATGATGGCCACCAAGGAGACTTCCGGCAAGTCCAAACCTTCACGCAGCAGATTCACGCCCACCAGCACATCAATGGCACCGAAGCGCAAATCCTTCAAAATCTCCACACGGTCCAAGGTCTCCACATCCGAGTGGATATAGCACGACTTGATGCCGATGCGGATCAGGTAACTGTTCAACTCCTCAGCCATGCGCTTGGTTAGCGTGGTCACCAGCACACGCTCACCACGATCGACGGTGTCTTCAATCTCCTCCAGCAAATCATCCACCTGGTTCGTGGCAGGACGAACCTCAATCACCGGGTCCAACAAACCTGTGGGGCGCACCACCTGCTCCACCACCACACCTCCTGACTGCTGCAACTCAAAATCCGCCGGAGTGGCACTCATGTAGATGGACTGCCCAATCATATTCTCAAACTCGTTGAACTTCAACGGACGGTTGTCCAAAGCCGCCGGCAAACGGAAACCGTAGTCCACCAGATTGATTTTGCGGGAGCGGTCGCCGCCATACATGGCCCCGATTTGGGGAACCGTAACATGGCTTTCATCCACCACCAGAATGAAATCATCGGGGAAGAAATCCAGAATGCAGAACGGCCGTTGCCCTGGCTGTCGCTTGTCAAAGTAACGGGAGTAATTCTCAATGCCGGAGCAATAGCCCAGCTCTTTCATCATCTCCACATCGTAATTCACCCGGTCCTCCAAACGCTTGGCTTCCAAGAACTTGCCAATGGAACGGAAATACTCAATCTGCTCGCCTAAATCAATCTTGATGTTGTCAATGGCCTCATTCAGCGATTGTTGCGTGGTGACAAAAATGCTGGCCGGATAAATGGTGATCTTATCCAATTTGTTGATTACGCCTCCTGAAGAGGCCTCTATTTCAAATATGGATTCAATCTCATCATCAAAAAATACGATTCTGAACGCATGTTCATTGTACGGCGGGAAAATGTCCACCGTATCGCCCTTCACGCGGAACTGGGAGGTTTGCAGATCCAGCTCGGTGCGGGAATACAAACTGTTGACAAACGCCAACAGCAGTTTATTGCGGTCAATCAGCATTCCCGTGTGCAAATGGATGACATTGTTGGCGAAATCATCTGGATTTCCGATACCGTAAATACAAGATACAGAGGCCACTACAATGATGTCGCGCCGACCGGAAAGCAGGGATGCCGTAGTATGCAGACGCAGTTTCTCAATCTCATCATTGATAGCCAGATCCTTCTCAATGTAGGTGTTGGTAGTGGGAATATAGGCCTCGGGCTGGTAATAATCGTAGTAGGAGACGAAGTACTCCACGGCGTTTTCAGGGAAAAACTGCTTGAACTCGCTATACAATTGCGCGGCGAGGGTTTTGTTGTGGCTGAGCACCAGCGCCGGGCGGTTCAGTTCGTTGAGCACATTGGCAATCGTGAAGGTCTTGCCAGAACCCGTCACACCCAAGAGCGTCTGCGCCTTGTCGCCGCGCCGAATTCCTTCCACTAATTGTTTTATGGCAGCGGGCTGGTCGCCCGATGGTTTATATGATGAGGTGAGTTTGAAATTCATTCGTTCTTTTTTAAGGCGGCAAAAATAATAAATTTGTATCTTTGCGCCTCATACAGACCTTTGAAGATTATGATAAAATACGAGGAACTCGTCAGCCAACTTAAGAGCCGCCAGTTTGCACCGGTTTACCTCCTCATGGGCGATGAGCCCTTCTATATTGACCGTGTTTGCCGATTCTTTGAAAACAAAGTGATCGATGAGGAAAACCGTGACTTCAACCAAGTGGTGGTATATGGCAAAGACACCTCCGCGGCGGAAATTGTAGCCAACGCAAAAGAGTTTCCCTTCGGAAGTCCTTACAAACTGGTGATTGTAAAAGAGGCCAAAGACCTGAAAGACATAGACTTGCTGAAATCCTATGTGGAGAATCCCGTCAGCACTTCCATTCTCGTGATCTGCCATAAATACGGCAAACTGAAAGCCACACAATACAAACCTTATGAGAAAAAGGGGGTTGTGTTTGAATCTGTTGGGGTGAAAGATTGGACGCTGCCCGAATGGATTATGAAGACGGCCACCGAGTTCAAGTTCAAACTGAACCCGCAAACCGCCAATGTGCTTGCGGAGCATATCGGCAACGATTTGTCCCGTATTTTCAATGAGTTCGAGAAGTTGAAAGTGATTCTCCCTCCCGGAAGCACGGTCAGTGCGGATGTGGTGGAAAAATACATTGGCATCAGCAAGGAATACAACATTTTTGAGCTTCAGGATGCCTTAGGAAGCCGGAATATCCCGAAAATCTACAAGATTATTCAAAATTTCATCCAGCATCCTAGGGAAAATCCCAACATCAAGACCATCCTGATGCTGTACAACTTCTACCATAAACTGCTGATGTATCACTTGTCGCCCGACAAGAGCAACCAGGCCATGTTTTCCATCTTTGGTAAACTGCCGCCGAACATTATGAGCAAGAATGTGCAATACGCGCAAAGTCACACCATCCCGCAACTTTGCTATATCATATCCGTTTTAAGGGAATACGATGCCAAATCCAAAGGCGTGGACAGCAACAGTGAGGATGGAGAACTTCTTAAGGAAATGATTTTCAAGATTTTACGTTAATATTTTAAAAAGAATAAAACCTATATGAAAAAAATCTTTTTGTTTGGCTGGTTTTTTCTTTTGTGCCTGACCTTCGGGCATGCGCAAAATACAACCTCGGTTCAGACATTCAAACCCTTGCTGTCGGAAGGTGAGTTCCCGGCATTCTTGAATGAAGTGATGGCCGCCTCACCCAAAGACAACATATACAATGTTTTTCTGAAGAACCTTGTCTCGGAAGGCAAAATACTGTACGGCACGGAGTTGAACCGTTATATTGACAACATTGCCGACCAACTGCTGGCACAATATCCCGATTTGCGCAAGGAGATAGACATTTACATATTGGAAGTTCCGGAAGTGAACGCATATTCGCTTAAAAACGGGACAATTCTGATTAACATGGGACTGCTGGCGCAAGTCACCAACGAGGCGGAGTTGGCCTTCATCCTCGCACATGAGATTGCGCATTACAGTGAGAAGCACGGCACACTGAAAGATAAGGGCAATTCCAAAAACAAGGATTTCGTGACCGACTACTTGGAAACCCACCAGTTTTCGCGCGAGCAGGAGTTTGCCGCCGACCGTGTGGGATTGACCCAATATTTCAAAAACTCGCCCTACAGTCTTGATGTTTTGGACGGAATCTTCGATGTGCTGCTGTATGCCTACCTGCCATTCGACGAGATTCCGTTCGAAAGATCCGAAGTGGAGACTGATTTTTACACTTTTCCGGACAATTATTTTCTGAAATCGGTGGCCCGCATCTCCGACCGCTCAACGGTGGTGGACACTTTCCTCACGCACCCCAACATTGAGAAGCGCCGTACCGCTGCCAAGGCACTGGTAAAGGGTTTCCCTAACGAGAACCGCAAAACCTTCGTCCAACCGGAAGAAGACTTTGTCCGCATGCGCGACCTGGCCCGCTTTTCCTGCATAGAGTATTATTTGAACAAACACAAATATGACAGGGCCATTTACAACATCCATGTTTTGGAACAGCAATTTCCTAACAACAAGTATCTGGAGCAAGCCAAAGTTACGGCCTACTTCGGTGTTGCCAAACACAAAGGCGACGGCACCGTCAATTCCATCCTGAAACCCTATCGCGAGGTGGAAGGCAACATGCAGCAGGTCAGTTATTTCCTGTCAAAAGCAACCAAACTGGAGTCCGCCCTCCTGGCTTTGCGCAAAGCATGGACCACCAGCCAAAAGTATCCGGAAGACACCTATCTGGAAAATGTGGTCAAGGATCTTATTTTCGACCTTTTCGTATCCCAAAAGAAAAAATACACAGATTTCTGCGACTATCCGCAAGGCACTAAATTAGAGGATATTACAGATACTGTCGCATCCGACAGCAAGGTTCCGGGAAACAAGACTCCAGAGAACAAATACGACCGTATAAAACAGCAGAACCAATACAACAAGGTGCTGCCGAACCCGAAATTCAAAACCGCCAACTACATGCTGGTGGATATTCATCGGGACTCCCTATTCTATACAATGGTGGATGATGCCATTTTAAACGCCGACGCCTTGGATTTGCTGGAAAACATTTCCGGGAGAAATATTGGGGATGAGAAAAATCTGATTGTCATTGAACCCGGATACCGCATTTACAACAATTCCTCAAAATTAGAAGCCAAAAGCAAGCGTCATGCAGCCAATCTTCAAAAAATGATCGCCCGCTCCACAAAGAGAATGGGCATAAACCCCGTCACTTTCAAAGTGGAGAAAAACCGCCCGTTGGACACCAAATCCTACAATGAGATTGCGCGGATGTACCGTTTGTACGACGATATCGGTTATGGTGAAGGGGTTGACATGCGCTGCCATTCCGCCCAATACATTGAGGACATCATCTCCTCCGTCGGCACTAAAATGTGTTGCGTCAATGTGGTTCGCGACAATCACAGTTGGTTTGCTTTCAACAAGTTATATCTAATGTTGGCCACCGTACTCTGCCCATATGTCTTGCCGGCAGCGGTTGCCGAATGCAGCTTTATGAAATACGACACCGGCGTCAATTTCTACATTGTGGATATTGAGAAGGGCAAATTTGAAGTCATGTCCGGATACGGCCAAACCGCTCCCATCAGCAGGGCATATGTGGACGGATTTGTTTACAGTCAATTGGAAAAATACATCAAAAAGGGAAAACGATAAAAAATGAAAAAAGTCATATATCTTCTGCTGATTACCGTCGCTTTTTGCGCACAAGTGAACGCGCAGGGCTACAATTACATGGGAAAACATATCCTGTTCAATGCCAATGTGACCGTATCCCCGTCATGGATAAACCCGAACCCGATGACACCGCACCTGACCACGCTTTCAGCCAAAGCCCAACGGTATTTGGGCATCAACTATTGGGTAACACCCAGCATAGAGGCCATTGTGTGGGAAAAGGGATCTGTGGGCGCGGGTTACAATTTCTACAAGTCACCCTTTAAAGGGAAACTCGCTGTTCCTGTAATTAACCCTTATAATGATTATTACTATTATGACTACCGTGATTTTACTGGGATGATTACCGCACACGGGTTCAACGTGTTTTACAAACAATATGTGGGTCACACTTTCGCCCCACTGGGTCATTATTTCAAATTCAACTTTGACGGCCTCTTCTATAACTACAGTGAGATTGTTCCAAGCGTTGCGCCAGAGGGCAAAGACATGCTGTTCGGATTTAAAGTGGAATACGGCTACGATTTTCTGGTGCTTGACCGCCTGCGACTATCGGTTGGCGCATCCATTGGCACCACTTTCAATGACTTCTCATTGGCTTTCAAACAGATGACTGATGATAATTATTCCACCGACTACACAATCAGCGATTACGCCAACTCACGCATGTGGATGGCTTATTGGTTCGGAATCAAGTTGGGTGTAGGATTCCTTGCGTTTTAGGAAACCCAAACGCCTGAACTGACTATAGCATAATTTGAACTTTACTCGGCAAGGACCAGGATGTTGTCGTGCAACACCTCGGCCACGCCGCCATTGATTTCAAAGAATTGGGTATTGTTGTCCGTGTCCTGAATTTTGACCTGTCCTTTCTGCAAAGCGGCCACCAACGGGGCATGGTGTTCGAGTATCTCAAACAACCCGTCAATGCCGGGCAGCTGCACCAGTGTCGCCTCACCCGTAAAGACCGATTTGTCAGGAGTTCTGATTTCCAACTTCATAGCCGTGGTTATTTAGCGGATGCCAACTCCTTTTTACCCTTTTCAATAGCTTCCTCAATGGTACCCACCAAGTTGAAGGCGGTTTCGGGCAGATCGTCCAGTTCGCCGTCCAGAATCATATTGAAACCCTTGATGGTGTCCTCAATCTTGACAAACTTGCCAGGAATGCCGGTGAATTGCTCGGCCACAAAGAAAGGTTGCGACATGAAACGCTGGATACGACGCGCGCGGTGCACGGTTTTGCGGTCTTCCTCAGAAAGCTCTTCCATACCCAAGATAGCGATGATGTCCTGCAACTCTTTGTAGCGTTGCAATGTCTCTTTCACGCGTTGGGCGGTGCGGTAGTGCTCCTCACCTACGATGTCGGGAGACAAGATACGGGAAGTGGAGTCCAGCGGATCGACAGCCGGATAGATACCGATTTCGGCTATCTTACGGCTCAACACGGTGGTAGCGTCCAAGTGGGAGAAGGTGGTGGCAGGGGCCGGGTCGGTCAAGTCGTCGGCAGGCACATAAATAGCTTGCACAGAGGTAATTGAACCGCGCTTGGTAGAGGTGATACGCTCCTGCATGGCACCCATTTCAGTGGCCAGCGTAGGTTGGTAACCCACAGCGGAGGGCATACGGCCCAGCAAAGCGGAGACCTCGGAACCAGCTTGTGTGAAACGGAAGATGTTATCCACGAAGAAGAGGATGTCGCGGCCGCCGGTATTGTCGTCGCCATCGCGGTAACCTTCCGCGACGGTAAGGCCGGACAGGGCCACGCGGGCACGTGCGCCGGGCGGCTCGTTCATCTGGCCGAACACCAGTGTTGCCTGCGATTTCGCAAGCTCTTCTTTATCCACTTTTGACAAATCCCAACCGCCCTCTTTCATGCTTTTCAGGAATTCATCACCATAGCGGATAACGCCGGACTCAATCATCTCACGGAGCAAGTCATTGCCCTCACGGGTACGCTCGCCCACACCAGTGAACACCGTCATACCGCCATAATTCTTGGCGATATTGTGAATCATTTCCATAATAAGCACGGTTTTGCCCACACCTGCACCGCCAAACAGACCGATTTTACCGCCTTTGGCGTAGGGCTCAATCAAGTCAATGACCTTGATACCGGTATAGAAAACCTCTTGGGAGGTGGACAAATTGTCAAATGTGGGCGGCTCGCGATGAATATCGTTCCGCTTTTTGGATTCAATCGGTCCGATGCCATCAATGCTGTTGCCGATAACATTCATCAGACGACCGTTGATATTTTCGGTGGGCATAGTGATCATACGGCCCGTGGTGCGGGCCTCCATGCCGCGGTGCAGACCGTCGGTCGATTCCATGGAGATGCAACGCATGGTGTTCTCACCAATGTCCTGCTCGCATTCCAGAATCAGCTTTTCGCCATTCTCTTTCGTCACTTCCAGTGCATCGTAAATATTGGGCAATGCACAATCTTCGTCAAAATGCACGTCCACGACGGCACCGATGATTTGGGATATTTTTCCTATTACTTGTTCAGCCATATAGGGTATGTATTTTAGTCGTTACAAATTGAGCCGACAAAGATAAGAAAAATGAGCATGTAAAAACATTCAAAAAAAATTTTTCCAAAACTATTGTCATATAAAAAAAAAGTGTATTTTTGCAGCCGAAATCACAAGCGGAAGTAGCTCAGTTGGTAGAGCACAACCTTGCCAAGGTTGGGGTCGCGAGTCCGAGTCTCGTTTTCCGCTCAGTTCCAGAGACGCGAAAAATCGCGTCTCTTTTTTTTGCACTGTTACCACATAGGTGGTGTGCCGCAACGAGATGGTGAGCCGGTCGCCACTACTGAAAAAGTTGAAGTGGCACGCTGTTTCCAAAAAAATAGGCAATGATATAGAAGATGACCCAACATAATGGTCTATTGATTTGGATTCCGCCGTTCACTATGTTCACGGCGGAATGGTGCACGCACTGAAGTGTTTTGGGAAAGATGGGCGGCATTAGAGGGCATTCCAAACACAGCACCAACTTTCTGCCGCCCATCTTTCCCTCCTTTACCTGGGTGGCCGCGCACCATTCCGCGAGACGCGCAAGCGTGAGCGGAATCTATTATTAACCAGGTCTATCATTGCCAAAAAATAAGAGTACTCAGACGATGACCTTCTCAAAGTCCGACGCAGGATGCTTGCAAATGGGGCAGATGAAATCATCAGGCAGTTCCTCTCCCACATATTCGTAACCACAGATGACACAGCGCCAAACGGTCTTGCCCTCAGCGGTCTGCCCAACGGCCTGCGGCTTCGGTTTGATATGCTCCTGATAATAATTGTATGTGGCCGACGGCACATCGGCAAGCGTTTCCATTTCTGTGACAAGGCCGATGAAAAGGATGTGTGTGCCCAAATCGATGGTCTGCTCCACATGGGCCGATATAAAGGCATTGGTGCCGCGTGTAACCGCCAAAGTGCCGTTGCCGACGCGGCGGCAGTCGGTGAAATCAGCAAACTTGTTGACCGTACGCCCACTCTGGAATCCGAAATGCTTAAACAACTCAAAATCGGCCGCTTCGCTGATGATGGAAGCCGTAAAACGCCCTGAACGCTGGATTAGTTCGGTGGTGTAATTGTCCTTGTTCAAGGTTACGGAAATACGATTGGGTTGCGCTGTCACCTGCGCAACAGTATTGCTGATACAGCCATTGTCGTGACCGTTTTCACAAGAGGTGATGACGAACAGGCCGTACTGGATGTTGAAAAGGGGATTGCTCATAACACTTGGGATTATTGAAACTTCTTGTAAATAGGATGCAAAGATACAAAAAAGAAGATGTCCTTCACATTTGGTGATGATACAGAAGATGACCCGGTTATGTTGCAGTTTCCACCAACACTCCGTATATGAGGGTCCATGCGGAGCCATAGGCATCCTATTGATAATCGACCTGTATGTCTTCGCCATTATAGTTGACCAATCCCTTATCCTGAATCATCTCTTTAATGGTACCGACAGGAAAATTTTTCGATTGTTTTGTTTTAGTCGCATGCAACACATCAATCTCAGAATTATACTCTTTCCATGTTAATTTTCCATTTTCGTCTATCTCCCAGATATCTTCCCCATTCGGATCCACCAGCTTAATGGGGTTGTTTGCGCAATAAACGTATGGCGATAAGGAGGGGTATTTTGAGGCCTGCGGATCCACGCTCAGCCAGATACTCAAATCACTGCTGTAATATCTTGAGCCAAACCGACGAATGAGCGAATGCCAAGCCAAACTTGTTTGGCATTGGCTGAGCGAAGAGGAGGAAACCGAGCGAAGCGAGGTAACTGAAAAGCCGGTTTCGGCATCCTTTTCTTTTGCGGAGAAGGTGAAACGGGCGGATGTGTTTTTAAGATGTTGATTTATAGCACGTTCCGGAAAATCAAAAGGCGCGCTCCAATATCTGAAAGATGGATCTCCATTGAGGACCATTACTGGATAATATACTACGAGTGAACTGGACTTCATGCGGCAAAGTTATGAAAAATTCTAAAGAAATCTTTGGCAATATCAAAAAACAATTAAAGAGATAACGGCATTTTTTAGAAAGTCGGCAGAGAATTTATGTTAATTATTCTTTTCTTGATTTCATTTTACAACTTTCCAATTCTATGCAAATAATATTATGTTCATCGAAAATCAACTCCAACTCAAGACAGTCGTATTTTTCTTCCTTTCCTTCAAAGTCAAACGGAGTTGGAGGATAGGTGAAGCTTTGTTCTTTGTTTTCTTCCCTCATAAGAAAGTTGCTATTCAATGTCAAACTATCATATATTTGGGATGAAAATAATTGGGGTGTAAATGTTATTGTTGATTTCTGCAAAGCGTTTTGATCAATCAATGAGCTGTCAGCAGCCAACACAAAATAAGTGTGGTTATGATAGCTAAAGGCGCCATAGACCTTGTTTTGATAGCATTTTATCACCAAAGACCAAATCTCCACCAATTGCTGTACGACAACCTTGACGCGATTTGTGTCGGAAACATATATGACGGCATAGCAAGGATTTCTATCAATTTCACATTCATCCCAGTAATGCTCTATTGTGTCCAGCAACTGGTAATATTGTTGGTTGGCGATACTGATGGAATCCACTTCGCAAAGTCCAAATTCGCTCTCTAATGTATGCCAAAAACTTTGAGCGTGTAATTGACCAATACAAAGAAAGAAAGCAAAAATGTTAATAATAAATGTTTCTCTTGCCATTGCGTAACAAAAAAACAGGTTGTTTTAAAGGAGTGTCTGTCTTGACAAAGTCGCTTTTGGATTTCACATCACTCCTCGAGGGAATATGCGATGTTAATGGATACATAAGTGTGTAATAGGGGTTATTTCCCGTATATTTGTTGGGATGAGAATGCTTGTGAAAATCTAATCTCCCATTTGAGGCAAAGTCTTGAAGGGACCCTTTCATGTTGCAACTGGTATTCTGATGTCTCGTGAAGAGCATATCATCATTTCTTATTTCAACTCCAGACGATGTTTCAACTTCAAAACTTGCACCAATGTGTGTCCATTCTACATTTGTGTTGTCTGCTAAAAAATCAAACATCTTGTTCATTTCGTCACGTTTGTCCATTGTACGAAATGATGTCTGGGAACCATCACTCGTCATGGATTCCATAACGGTCCTGTCAACGTCCAAAGGAGTCACATTATCTTTCCGTTCCCCATTGCCAGAGGTCACATAAAGCCGGTCAGGCTTATTATTAGAGTAATGTTTAATCACTCCTGTGGTCTCATTCACTTCCCACTCGTCTTCTCCGTTAGGATCAATGACTTTTATCGGGTTATTGCTACAGTAAACATAGTTTGATTGATGAGGATATTTCGAAGCCATCGGATCCACGCTCAGCCAGATGGACAAATCGCTGCTGTAATAGCGTGAACCAAAGTAAGAAAAGCCGGTTTCGGTGTCTTTCTCTTTTGCGGAGAAGGTGAAACGGGCAGAAAGCGAGGCTTTAATGGGGCAATATGTCAATAATGTGTCGTTCATTACGCTGCGAAATTACAAAATAATTGAACATGGCGCAATTCTCATTGCCGTTGATGTCGATGGTTACCCTGCGGGTGCTGCTCTTTGCCATAAACGTTAAGTTTGTGGCAAAGATGCTTCAAACGTCCGTCACAGAATGGGACGGTTAATACGATTATAAAACTTAAACTTGTTGGTGAGTTGAATTTTATTTCCGAATTACTCACAGTACATGCTTGATCCGTAGTACCATCTATGATTCAACAACCAATACTCATAGAAGGAATGACTGTCATCTTCAAATATATTCTTTTCTGCGGAAGTCTTATCAAACATAAAGGACCTATATTCACCTGTTTCACGAAATAGCGCAACAGAATCCAAAACAGGTTGAATGCCATAAACAAACCCATAGTATTCATCAAAATTAAAATACCATACGGGTTTTAGATATAACAGACTACCGATGTCCCACAAAGAAATACGAATGCAATATTCCTCCTTTCTTACCTCTAAAGAATCTGCCACACCCATGACACGTAATGAAATGGCAACAGTACTACTATCAAAATATGGACATTTTTTTTCTGTCAGAATTGTCTCTTTTACTAAATGGAGCAAAACACTATCACATAACCGTACATTTGCAATAGCAACCGTATCAATAGTACTTTGGTTAAAATGTGCTGTATTTTCACATTTCATGACAATAGGAGAAAACTGATTTATGCTCACTTGACCATGCACACGTTGAATGATTAACAAACATAGTTGTGATAGCAATAAATAAACTATAAAATATCTTGGGTACTTCATAACAACTATGGTTTTTTATCTATTATTACTTCTCGCAACGTAGGATAATGGGAGACTCCGTTTTTGTCAACATATCCTGTGTTTCGATTATATTGAGTATATCCATGACTTCTTGTGTAGTTGAACAATTGTACATTGGGATTGATTTGTTCTAATAGGATAGCCCCTCTATGGTCGCCTTCTGAAACTGAATTAATATCATTAGGATGATTATGAACACTACGATCCACAACGGCTCCCTGATTTGTTACTATGGCGCTAATGTTGTTTTTCCCTTCCATGTGATTTGTGCCTATGGTATATTCACAACCATTATCTTTGGTCTCTGCACTTACATTTCCCCATTCAACGGATGTGTTTTCAGAAAAAAATTCAAAAATAGCACTTGCTGTCCCTTCGTCAACTACTTGAAACATAGTCGCATCTGGGAGAGTTGAATTATTTGATGGTACATCGTTGTTGGGTTGTGAGATAACAGATCCGTAAGAAAAACTTTGAGAGGACGCAGTCCTTTCCCCGTCACCATTAACAATGTGAATGATATCCGCTTGGGTATTTGTTATAGTTCTTATATAGCACCCGTACTCATCGAATTCATACTCATCTTCCCCGTTAGGATCAATTACTTTTATCGGATTATTGCTACAATAAACATAGTTTGATTGGTGTGGGTATTTTGAGGCCTGCGGATCGACACTCAGCCAGATGCTCAAATCACTGCTGTAATATCTTGAGCCAAAGTAGGAAAAACCGGTCTCGGTATCCTTCTCTTTTGCGGAGAAGGTGAAAGGGGAAGCAAGCAAGAAATGCAGTTTGGTTGTCGTATATGTAAAGGGCTGATTCATACCAAGTAACAATGCGAGGCAAATATAACATTTTTTTCAAATACAATTACATGCACCCCAGCTGGCAGGCCTTTAGGTCTGCCAAGCCCGGTAGCAGAGATGAACGCCCGATATGAATCCGCACGCCTTTAGGTGTGCGACGGGAAACCTAAAATAGCACATAATATGAACATTTATTGAGGAATACACCTCCTTGCCGTTGATGTAGATGGGTTACCCTGCGGGTGCTGCTCTTTGCCATAAACGTTAAGTTTGTGGCAAAGATGGCCTAAACGTCCGTCACGGTTAGGGACGGTAAAAATAGCAACACACAAAAATTATCGCAATTATACTGGCTGTTTATTTTAAAAACATTATAGAAAAAACGAATTAATGTGAACTCATAGATCATAATACTTAATCGAACCATTAATAAGAGTGACCCCTTGCTGAACAAACTTTCCGTTTCTATATCTGTATGTTATGCCTCTATAATGTATATTTGTAAATATTGTATCATTGCACGAAAAGTTTCTTGTGATATAGTCCGCCGCTTTACTATCCAATCTATATATGTGATCTGGAATATCCACTCGCCTTTTCTTTTTGCGAAAAAAATCCGGCAAAACGTAAAACAAACAGTTGTGTTTTTTATATCGCATATATCCCTGTATTTTTACACAGTATCCAAGATCGTATTCTATTGACTTCTTTATATAGGGCAAAAGCCATCGGTCATTAAAAAAAATAGTTATATACTCCTCGCCGTCTTGCTCAAATCCATAGATGATGAAATCATCAAATTGATTGTGATTACGGTTGCTCTCATCACTAATGGTTTTAAATATCTTTCTTACTTGATTATTATTGAAAGAAACTAAGTTTACTTTTGACGAATCTCCAATATTTGCATATAAATTGTTGTTGACAAGAAAAAAAATGGCAAATAAAATTATGATTAGTCTTTTACAATATAGCATTTTCATAATGGGATGATTTTTTTTCAAAATAGAAATATTTTTTTGAAGATTATGGGACAATTCGTGTTTTATTGATGAATTTGTTGGGTCTATGGAAATATAGCTCTTCTTGAAAGCTTCATAAACCTTGAACGTTCCAGGATGTTTGTACATCATATCAACATCACTTCCCTCAAAACCAGAACTTAACCTATCAGATGGTTTTGAATGGCTATGAATTTGAATAAGATTATTACCTTTTGGAATGGGAATAGCATTGAACCCGCTTTGATGAGATGTACCCACGTAAGTATGACTGTCCGTTGAGTTAAATCCCCATTCCACATCTAAGGGGCTCACAACAAAATGTACATCGCGCATGTGATGTTTTTGTTTGAAAAAACGCCTGAAAAACAATTATTTACAATGATTCTCGCTGGATTACCTATTTAAAACAAACTGTACCAAAACTTATATTTTGGTTTAATTTTTGACGGGCGAGGAGCCCGTTTTCTGTAGCAAAAGTTTAATCGGGGTTTGCAGAGGTTGTATTTTGCCCGTGGAATGGCTGTAAATGGCCGATTCTGCGGGCTTTTTCGTGTGTTGAGGTGTGCAGGATGAAACGGGTGGAATCACACGGATCCGAACGCCTTTTTATACCATTGAAAGTGGGTTGCAACGGCTGCGATTTGTACACGATTTTGCCGACAGACTGACAATGGACTTACAAACAGACTTACAACAGACTTACATTTTTTGTGTTGGAAAAGTCGGATTGAAAATGGTGTTTGCGCCAAATTTTTCACGTAACTCGGCAAAAACAAGGAAATGAGCGGGGTATTTTTCACCACTTTTGCACCTTTGAATCAGTCTTAAACAGCTTAATATCAGTATTGTAACCTATTTTTGCCGATTTTGGCGCGTGTGTGCGTCTTTTGGGGGTGCTGTGGAGGTGTGTGCGGGAGGTGCGCGCAGGGTACACCTGTGCGCTACTCCAGACGGATCACACCCACCACAATGCTCAGACTGCGGATGTCGCTCTTGGGGATGCTGAACGGCGGATAATGCTCGCGGTTGTCGGACACCAGGAGTATGCGGTCAGGATCCTCGTCCTGGAACACGCGCTTGACGAGTGCGCCCTGGCTGCTGTCGATGACGTAGATCTTCCCCCATTGGAAAAACAGCACGTCCTGCACCCGGCGACAGGCAAGGATGTCGCCGTTGCTATACTTCGGATACATAGAACTGCCGGACACGCGAATCATATATTCCACGTTGAGGTTGGCGAACTCTGGGATGACATAGTGCGCGCAGTCGATGAAGCGCGCGGCAAGACTCTCGCCCACCGGCAAGCCCGCAACCGCATCTATGGGGATGAGAGGGATGCCCGTGCCGGGCTCGGTCACAAGGTGCGCCGCAGGAATAATATTGTTTATAACTTTGTTGTCTGTCGTATTGAAATCTTTTGTATCTTTGCCTTGGTTCTCAGCACCTTGCAAGCAAGTGTGTGTGTTAGAACTCCGGTACATTTCGCCTTCACCTGTGAGAATCCATTCCGGAGACAAATCTTTAAATGTGGCGACAACTTTCGCCAAAGTATCTTCGGTAATACCGGTGGAAGACTCTAAAGTACCACGTGAGATACCTGTTATTTTGTAAAATTCGCGTTTGCTAATACTCAATGTATCAGCGAATTTCAATATTCTTTCCTTGATTGGCGAAATTTTTTGCATTTTTCTATTGTGAGTGACGAAATCTTTTGTATTTTTGCCGCGCTGTTTGATAATCAAACCAGCGTGTAAAAATACGATAAATACAAATACGAGTTACAATAAAAAATGTAAGGTTATGAAAAACAAGAGACATTGCATCACGGGCTACACGAAAGAACTTAGTGAAAAGTTAAGAAAAGTAGATATAATTTACGGTATTAAGCCATTTGACGCAAAAGCGAAGCCGGAAGAGCGTATCTGCGCCCGCATTATCAGACAATATAAATTCAGCATGTAAAAAATATGGCGGAGAAAACAACACCGAAAAAGGTATGGATGCCGAAGGGCACTGACAGGAAGATGCTGGCCAAACGGTTCGGCGTAAGCATGAACTGGGTGAGCAAGGCCCTTTTAGGGCAGAGCGACAGCGAGACATCGCGCCGGATCAGAGCGGTGGCCGTGAGGGAATATAAGGGTGTCCCCATCAATGACTAAATAAAGGAGGTACAGGATGAACACACTGGCAAGCTATAACGGCCGGATGGGCTTTGAGGCGCGTTTCCTTTGGGAAAGCGGCATCATGAAGCGCGGTACCTATGACCAGAACGTGGCAAGGCAGCGCATTGAGGTGCTGCACCGGTCCGCTCCGGGCATTCCGGCGGTGGTGGCCTACGACACACTGCCGATGACCCTGAAGACCAAGGTGGACCGCGCACTGGCCAACCGTGGCGAAGCAGCCGTGAAGGAGGGTGCGCCTCAGATCTCGGTGTTTGAGAGCCTGATACACGAGGATGCCGATGCCCGCAGCTTCTACGCCGACTACCAGCTGACCGACGGAAGACCCCTGCCCGCGCACGTGCAGACCGAGTACTACAACAACGCCATCGTGCTGAACGCAGTGCGCGAGATGCTGATCATCCGCAAGGGCCGCCGCGACGCCTGCAATATCAGCGGCAACCGCAAAAACGGACTCTTCGCCAGCGTGAGCGCTGACGTGAACGCCGTGAACCGCGACCGTTTCCCGCACACCCTTCCATCGAATGAACGCCGCCTTCGAGACCGCTACAATGCCTACTTCCACAACGGCACTCCCGACTATGAGAGTCTTATACACAAGAATTACTGCAACCAGAACAGCCGGAAGGTGACCGAGGCGGTGAAGTGGATGATCCTTTCGCTCTACTGCCAGAAAAACAACCCGTATGCCGACTGGGTACACGCACAGTATATGCAGTTCCTGGCCGCCGGCATCGATGTGGTGGATAGCCGCACGGGACAGATCTTCGACCGCCGCGACTTCACCGATGAGAACGGCTCACCCCTCACTATCAGCGAGAGCACGGTGTGGAACATCGTGAACGCGCCCGAGAACAAGGTGCTGATCGACAGCATCCGGATGAGCTACCACAAGTTCGGCGCGTTGAGCCGTCCGCACCACCACCGTCACAACGCGATGTTCAGCTTGAGCAAGGTGAGTCTCGACGACCGTGACCTGCCTCGCAAGATGCACGACGGCAACCGCGTGAAGGCCTACTACGCATACGACGTGTGCAGCGGCGCCCTCATCGGCGCGGCCTACAGCCGCAAGAAAGACACGGATCTGTATATAGGCTGCCTGCGCGATATGTTCCGCTTCCTTGACCGGCGTGGTCTGGGTCTGCCTTTGGAGATGGAGGTGGAGAATCACTTGGTGAACCAGTTCGAGGACGACCTGATGCGGGCGGGCAACCTGTTCCCGTTCGTGCGCTGGTGCGCCCCCACGAATTCGCAGGAGAAACACGCTGAGCAGTTCAACCGCGCCAAGAAGTACGGCTACGAGAAACGCTATCAGGACGGCATCGGCCGCTGGTATGCCAAGCTCCCCGTTAACCAGACGGAGGGCGAGCGGTTCTACAACGATCAGACCGACCGCTACGAGATCAAGGAGAAAACCTACAGCTACGAGCAGTTGGTGGCTGACGATATGCAGATGATCGAGGCCTACAACAACGGCCTGCACCGCGACCAGAAGACCTATCCGGGGAAGACCCGTATGCAGGTGTTCCTCGAGAACCTGAACCCGCAGCTGAAGCCGATGAACCGCAGCCTGTTGCTGCGCTACATCGGAAACCACACATCCACCAGGATCCAGCGCAACCAGTATGTGCAGGTGCAGTATGCCGACTATCAGTTGGAGGATCTTTCGATGCTGAAGCGTCTGAAGCCGGGCAACTACAGTGTGGATGCCTACTGGCTGGATGACACTGACGGCACCATCGGAGAGGTGTACCTGTACCAGAACGGGCAGTATGTGGGCAAAGCCGCACAGATTGCGACTTTCACCACGGCACAGGCGGAATGGACGGAGGCCGACACCGCCGCAATGACCGAGCAAAGCAAGTATATCAGCAAGTTCGACAAATTTGTCCGCGAAGGCAAGGACAACATAGCCAACATCAAAGTTCTACCGGCTGAGATGCCGGAAGGCCTCGGAGAAACCCTGCAAGGGTCCGTCGGAGGGGAGGTTGGAGGCGCGAGCCTTGTTCCACCCGCCTCCCCGCGTCCGGCGGATGACGACCTGGAGGCATTAGAGAGGAAGTATGCGGTGGAGAACTACCGGGAATACGCCATTGAAATGGCATAGCAACGAATTTTCAAACCAATTAAAACACCAATACAATGAACATCAGTAAGGAAATCAAGGAAAAGGTTGTGGAGGCGATGAAGGAACGCCGTCCGCACTACGCCAGCGACGCGAAGTTCGCCGTGGCATTGGGAATCAGCAGCAGCCAGTACAGCCGTGTGATGCGCGGTGACTGGGAACGGGTGCTGAGCGACAGCAACTGGATCAGCATCGCCCGCAAGCTGGAGGTGACGCTGAACGCGCTGCCGGAATGGAAGACCGCCGTTACCCCGGTGTATGAGTTCGTGACAGGGCAGCTGCAGTTCTGCCAGGACAACGGCAGCAGCCGGATGCTGTGTGATGTGGCCGACATCGGCAAGACCTACACGGCGCGGTGCTACGTGCGCAGCCACGCCAACGCCGTCTATATTGACTGTTCGCAAGTGAAGACCAAACAGAGACTTATCCGCCAAATCGCCAGGGAGTTCGGGGTGGGAAGCGTCGGCACATATAATGATGTGTACGCAGATTTGGTGTTTTATCTGCGGAGCCTGCCCCGTCCGCTGGTGATACTGGACGAAGCCGGAGACCTGGACTATGCCGCCTTTCTGGAACTGAAAGCCCTCTGGAACGCCACCGAGCGTTGCTGCGGGTGGTATATGATGGGCGCTGACGGCCTCCGTGAGAAGATCCGCCGCAGCATCGAATACAAGAAGGTGGGCTACGAAGAGATTTTCAGCCGCTACGGGAGCCGCTACCAGCGTGCCACTCCGGAGAGCGACAAGGAGACACAGGAGTTCAAACGGCTGCACGCCGCCCTCATTGCCAAGGCCAACGCCGGCACGGGCGTGAACATCCAGCGGCTGATTGCGCAGTGCGACTGCTCTCCGCGCCGCATCTACGACGAACTGATGAAGGCCAACCGCTAAACGCACGAGACTATGAGAAAAGCATTGTCAGTGACAGACATCTGCCGGAAGAGCTACGAGACGTTCCCTTTCGAGGGGGCGTGGTTGGAGGCGTTCGGCTGCCCGGAGCGCGTGGGCACGTGGATAGTGTGGGGGCAGTCGGGCAGCGGCAAGAGCACCTTTGCGGTGCAGTTGTGCCGCGAACTGAGCCGCTTCGGCAAGGTGCTGTACGACAGTCTGGAGGAGGGCACCTCGCTGACGTTCCGCAACAAGATAGCGCAGCTGCAGGATGTGGAGCGCGGCCGCTTCCAGGTGGTGAGCGAGCCGATGGAGGCGCTGAAGGAACGGCTGGCCAAACGGCGCAGCGCGGACTTCGTGATCATCGACAGTTTCCAGTACACCGGCTTGGATTACCGCAGCTATCTGGCACTGAAACAGACACTGGCCAGCAAGTTGCTGATCCTCATCTCGCACGCCGACGGCAAGCTGCCCAGCGGCCGCGCCGCCAAGAGCGTGATGTACGATGCCTCGCTGAAGATCTGGGTGGAAGGCTACCGCGCCTACAGCAAAGGCCGTTTCATAGGCGAGAACGGCGGGGTATATACCATCTGGGAGGAAGGGTCGCAGATCATTGGCTTGAATAATCGATAATTCACTTAAATAATCACCAAAAAACCCAACAATTATGAGTACAACAGTTTATTATCCGAGAGTCAGGAACATCAGTTTCTACGACGACAACGGCGTGGTGTGCGGCGGCATGTACGGCCTCGTCGCCAAGGAGAAGTTCATCCGGCTGCTGAAGTCCGGGAAGCTGCCGAGAATCAGTCTGCGCCGGAAGGTGCAGGTGATGCTGAGAGGAGGTGCGAGATGAAGACCGCGACCCCGAATCTGAGAACCACGGAGCAGAACCGGCGGCTGTGGTGGCTGGCCGGGCAACTGGGTCTCGACAAAGAGGCGATGGCCGATGTGGTGCTGGAGTTCACCGAGGGCCGCACCTGCCACACCTCGGAGCTCACCTTCCTGGAGTGCCGCGAGCTGACGGAGTTCCTGCAGGGCACGCTCATCGGGCACGACCGGCGCGACACCCGTGCGGAGCGCACCGACCAGAAGCGTGACGGCGACCCCGACCGCGTGAAGCTGGACCGCCAGCGCAAGGGCGTGATCCGCGCCATCTACCGCTGGCTGGAGCTGCGCGGCGTGACCAACGCGAGCATGGACTACGTGAAGGCCATTGCCTGCCGTGCCGCCAAGGCCGACAGCTTCAACCGCATCTCCCCGGACGCGCTCACCCGCGTGTATGCGGAGTTCTGCCACAAGCAGGAGTCCCTGTCGGCAATGCGGAATGTGGAATTAGGAATTGCAATGCAAAATTAGGCGTTATGGAACTGTATTTAGACCCTGTATGGGTGAAACCGAAGAAGGAACGGAAACCGCACCCGTTGAAAGGTATGCACCAATGGCCTACCGACGATCCGGAGAAGCGCGCCAGGATATTGGAGGGGTTGAAAAAAGGTCAACACTCGAAAAACAAAGGCTGCTCACCGAAGCGTTTCGTACCCGTGGCCGTGTATGATCTGGCTGGCAATTTTGTGTCGGTACACGTGAGTGTTAGCGATGCGGTCAGAAAATATTCCCTTTCCAAAGGTAACATCTGCGAAACTATGAAACGCCAACGCGGTCGTGTCGGCCAGTTCCAATTCCGCAAGGCGAATGTGGTGGAGTTCCAAGGGGAGAAATTGGTGAAGAAGACACCGATCGAGCCCTACAAAAGAAGTAACAGAAAATCCAATTTAATCACCAATTAAAACCCAATAATTATGTTTTACACCGAATATGTTAACATTGCGAAAGTGATCACCCACAAAGTGGGCAATAAAGTTGCTGCCACCGGTTGTTCCATGTCCGATGTGCTCACTGGGACAGGTGAACTGCAGCGAATGGCTCTTTTGAATATGTGCATAGAGCCGTTTAAAGATGAGGGATCACTACAATTCTTCCATCCGTCATCATTGGGATGTAATCTCGTTTATGACGTGACAACTAGGATTTTCGACAATCCGGACAGCTTCACCGAACAGTCCAAGAATCTTGCAAGACACCTGTATGATGTGACCGTAGGAATTAATGACAAGGGAGGCCAGATGACGGTGCTTTATTTCAAAGATTTTATCGTCGAGGGAGACACCGTGGATGCGGTTGGAATTTTCAAATGCGAGAAAGAAGACATGGTATTGTCCTCAATAATCAACAATGCAGACAACGGCATTGATTTCGTAATTGAAAAAGGGATTTCTTCGTTTGACAAAGGCTGTTTGATTTTCAACAAAGATCGCGAAAACGGTTATGTTGTCTATGCGTTTGAGGCAACGGGGAAGCCAAGGCCAAGAGAGTTGTGGTTTAGTGACTTCTTGTCCGTGGAAAAAAGAGCGGACAGTTACAATTGCACGGAATCAATGATGCTTTTTGCCTCTAAGTTTATCAAACGAATTATACCGGGGATTTACGAAACGTCGCCGAATGATATTGCGGAATTACTGGAAAGAGCAAAGTCTTTCTTCAAAAATAAAGACAACTTTTACGATGCTCAGTTTTACCATGATGTCCTGAAGCAGGATGACATTATTGAACTTTGGATGAAAACCGTTGAAGTATGTGAAGATCCTTTGATAAAGTTAGAAGAGTTTTGGTTGAACAAACAAGCTGTCAAACGGTATCAGCGGAAATTTGACTCTGACATTGTACTGGACGGTAAGACAAAGATAAACAGAGGTGTTGACCACGAATCCGGCGAAGATGACCGGGGTAAATACTATAAGGTTTATTACAAACAACAAACAATCAAATAAGTTGAAATTAACCACCAATTAAAACCGAATAGTTATGGACAATCACTATAGCAAATCTCACAAGAAATCCTACACCACACCAGAGCGGATGAAAATTGGCACAAATGGGGATTGCCGTGTAATTGACGGATTCAAATGGAACATCTATGATGTCTGTATCAATCCGGAAGAAATAGTGATATGTGACGACAAAGTAAAATTCCTCATAATAATGCTTGCTAAGACCGATTATTCATGGGAATATGGAATCGATGCAGGTGTCGGGGTGCCGCCATGTAGTGGGTTGCCCAGCTATAGAGGAAAATTCGACAACAAAAGTTCAACATCAAGGGAATGTGCATTGGTAAAAGCTATACGACATTGCCTAAAATCAATCAAGGAGCGAAAAGAATGGGACAAAGACATGATAGATGTCTGGTCCGGGAAATTAAAGAAACATCTAATGCAAGCAAGGCAATTGGATTTATTTACCAACAATTAAAACCTTTAAGAAAAATGGCAAAGAAAAGAGAAAAGAAGACCGTTTACAGCGGCATCACATCGGAACAGATGGAACAGGCATTCGCCGATTATGCGAAGGCGGACGCGAGACAACAGAAAATCACCGCCGAGATGGACATCCAGATGGCCAAGATCCGCGAAAAGTGGCAGGACGAGCTGACAAAGCTGGCCGAGACGAAAGACAATTCTTTCGACATCCTGCAGGCCTACGCGATGGAGAACCGCGACGAGCTGTTCAGCAAACGCAAGAGCTTGGAGACCACCCACGGCACCCTCGGCTTCCGCACCGGCACCCCGACGCTGAAGACCAGGAAGGGGTTCACCTGGGCGAGCGTGTTAGAGATGCTGAAGGAGTTCCTTCCCAACTATGTGCGCACCAAAGAGGAACCCGCCAAGGACAAGCTGCTGGCCGACCGCGAGGACGAAGAGGTGGCCGCCCTGTTCCCCAAGGTGGGTGTGACTGTGGTGCAGGACGAGACGTTCTTTGTGGAACCCAAAAAAGAAGAATAACCCCCTTTGAAAAGAGATTCTCCAAGTAGGGCCGACAGCACGGCAGGGATTGTTCCGGCGATGGATGCCGGTGGCGGATGGAACAGGACATCTGACAGCTGGAAAGATAACGTGAAAGGAGATGGTAGGGATGATAGGAAAATTGGTCACTCCGGGTGTGTGCGCAGCCAGGCGCCGGTTCGATTCCGGCTCATCCCACAAATTATCAATAAGATGAAAGTATATATAGCAGGAAAAGTTTCAGATCTGCCCGTTGGAGAGGTTTTTATAAAATTCTCGCAGGCAGAATACTGGCTGCGACAACAGGGACATGAGACCGTGAACCCGATTCGCCTGTGTTCATCAGCATGGACATGGGAACAGTGTATGAGGGTGCTCATCCCGGAACTGATGAAGTGCGACGCCATCTGCATGCTGCCCGACTGGGCGGAAAGCAGAGGGGCGGTCTGGGAATACCACGACGCCCAGATGCTGAGGATGCCGGTGATGGTGTACGATCCATCGCGGAACGCCGGGAATTCCGCTGTCCACAGACGGGATGGCAATAACACAACTAACAAATAACAAATCAATATTATGTCAAGATTCAAGCTTAAGATGAACGGGATGGAGATGAAGGCGGTTGCGATGGTGGCGGCCAACATCGGGATTCACGGCAGCGGGCCACGCTCGCTGCAGGGTCTGGTAATATACGAGACATTGGAACGGCTGTGGAGCCGGATGCGCAACATGTACCGTCCAGGACGCGAACGCTACACGGTGCAGCTGAACGCCACGGAGACCGACACGGTGATGACTGTCGTGTGCCCGCAGCTGCGCAATGCCGACGACCCGTACATGACAGTGCTGGCGTGCAAAATCGAGGAGGCGCTGTTCAACCAGGTGAACAACGAGATCAACATCTACAATGCCATGCGTTATGGAGCGGAGTGAGCTGGCATTGTTGTTGGATATTCTGCGCGACATGTCGGGTTGCGATTTCGTCAACTGCAGATGCCGCAAGCGCTCCATAGCCGAGCAGAAGTTCAAGTTCGCCTATGTGGCCCGCTGCCGGCTGGGTGCAACCTGGAACGAAATAGCCAGGGCGGTCGGATGGAAAAACCACACCACCGGCATCCATGCGGTGAGGCAGGTAGAGGGATTCCTGGCACTCTATCCGGAGTGGCGCCGGTCGGTCGCAGAGATAGAGGACGAACTGGAGTTCCGCATGGCAGTCGGACTGTTCGCCTCGAAAGATTAGAAAGTTATACACACAAGCCTTTTGAGCCTCCTTTTCAGGGGGCTTTTTTCGTATTTTCGCGCCAAATTAAAAAAAATGAAGGAGATAGTAAAAGCCATTCAGGACAGAATAAACCGGAAAGTTTCAACTGCGATGTACATCGACGTGGACTGGGGACAGCTGCAGGAGCAGGATCCTCCCATCAAATGGCCCGCGGTGCTGATCGACATCGACGGATCCGACTACCAGCAGCTCCAGGGCGACGGGGATCTGGGCATCCAGCAGTGCATTGTCGAGATTCGGATCACACTCGCATCGGAGAAGCTGTCACCGACCAATGTTCGTGCCGAGAAAACGTCCCGAGAGTCCGGACTTGCCTATTATGACACTTTGGAAAGCATCCACAAGGCACTTCAGGGATGGAGCGACGGTGTCCACTTCGGCCAGCTGGAGCGTGTGCGTATGCGCACCAGGTCGTCGGTAAGGGGACATATTGTCAAGGACCTGTACTATCAGACTGTTTACATTGAAAGCACTGAAGACTGATGCACCACAATGTTGTTGACCGGGCGATGCTGGTGAAGCGGATGGTGGACAGACTCTACCAGCCGCAGAGCCACAAGGGCTGTATGCTCGACATATACCGCAACCACGTGGTGAAGGTGTATCCGATGAGCGAGCAGACCTTTTACCGGTATATGCGCATCGGTGTGGCCCGTGACGGCTACATTGGCGACGGCAGCAACCGTGTGAAGAGGGAAAAAAGGGACTTGCCCGGTTCAACCACAGATGCGAACCAGCTGAGTTTTTTCTGAACGATTTACTTGAAATTGAGATTGGAGAGGTAGTCGCGCACATTGTCGTCGATTACCTGCTCGATAGCGCGTTCCACTTCGGGCGAGGTTCCTATGAACTGCCGCTTGGGGATGGTCAGCTTGGAACCGACCTTGACCAGCGCGAGCCGTTTCCAATGCGGCTGGCCGGTCTCCTTGAACTTTGCCCAGAAGAAAGCGTTCATCTGTTTTGTGACGGTGATGGTGCCGCCCTCGTTGTGGATGGCGGCGTAGGGTTCGGAGGTGGTGAACCTGAGCCGGTTGCCGGTGATGACGCTGGTGATGGATTTCCGCAACGTGCCAGTTTTTTGGAGCTTTGAAGGATCTCCGTCGCGTTTGTCGGGCCACGGCTCGTTGAAGAAGGCGCCGCGCTGGAAGTTGTTGTCGAACTCTTCGCCGAGTTCTTTCTGCAGATCGCTGAGTATGTTGGTGATCAGGTCGTCCATGGTTTTTGTGTGGATTATATTAAGGTGTTACCATTAATGTTTCCATCTGTTTGAATACTTGTTTAATCTTCTCTTTCATTGCCAATTCAATACGCGTTGCAGTGTCAAGATCTAATCCTTCCTCATTGCACAATACATCACCAAATAATTCTTGATTCAAGGTTATCTTTCCCCATTCACACCATTCCGCACATTTTTTCCGCCTTGGCCAAAAGAATCTGTCCCAGAACTTTTCCCATATTTCTTTTGGACTATAGAGAGTGATAGTGATTGTCTTTGACATTTTTTTATGTTTTAGGTGTTTGTATTATTTTTTTTGAATATCTGCAATTCTTTCAATTCCCTAAATGCCCCTGATGGCAATGAGATAATTGCTTTTCTTGTGTCGGAGCATTATCTTGAGCAGGATAAATTGGGCATAAAGATAACCTATAAGGGTAGGATGCACCTCAATAACGGCGGTTTTGCCGGCATTCGCCGTCGGAGAATCCTGAGTGCCATCCTGGGCGTTGTTACTGCCATTGCCGCCGTCACGGGTGTCTTGCTCACAATCTTTCTGTAGAAGTTGACAAAACAGGATGCGGCGCATCTGGCATAAATCATCGTTGGAAGGTTTTTTCATAGCAATTTGTGTTTTGTATTGATTTTTTTGTATTTTTGCAGCGATGATTCTGCGGATTCATCGACTGCGGGGGCCAGTAAGCAATTACTGGCCATCTGTATTTTTAGGGTACAACAATTCCAAATCAGATCCCTTTTTAATCCATATTTCTTTAATATTTTCGCCTCTTTTGATTCGTTCTCCTATGCTGCGCTGCATATAGCGTTTCGTTAATCCAGGATCTTCGATAACCAGTCTATCACATTGTATGAGGCCATTTGTCATCATATTTCTAAATGCTCTCTTGGGTTTCGCCGTGGTAAACCCCTCGTGTTCATACCATGTTTCACCTACTTTGAAGTCCGGGCACTTGCCATAGTATTCTGTCCCTTTAAGACTGCCATATATGACATCATAATCCGGACAGTTTTGCGGCGAGTCAAACTTTGGAGTGATAACAACGACTTTGCCTTCTCTGGCGAATTTGGATGCGGCTTTTTCAATGCGCTTGTAGTCGTCTGTGGTTTTATCGATGATAGAGTAAGCCTCCACTTTTCCGCCGTTCTTGTATTCTTTCACTGTTACTTTTGCAAGCAGTGGAGCACGGTCAATACACTTTTGTATAGCTTTGCAGGCTTGGCAATTCGGATTTTTGGGATCATAACTGAGTTGCTTGTATTTGCAATCCCCGCACCCTTTCGGGAAGTACGGGTGCTTGGGCGGGAAGATTTTCTCCTGCTTGCCGGGGTTGAAGCGGAAAATCTGCTGCTTGGGCTTGGCGGTGCAGGCCTGCCCGCGTGCGATGGCCTCCTTGGAGTCGCTCCGTGGATACTTGCCTTTGCGCACCTGCACGGTGGTGCAGCGGCAGTTCCAGCCGTTGGGCGGCAGGTAGTGGTTCCAGAAGGGGTCGGATGGCGGCAGCGTGGTTCCGTCGAGTGCGGCGTGCTCCTCGCGCACGCGGTTGTCGCCGGCGGTGCGGTACTGGAGGTCGTAGCGGTCGCCGTCCTTCTCCCACTCCTTCCACTTCACCGCCATCTGGGTGCTGGCCGTGGCGAAGTTGTACTCCGCCTGCAGATAGTTTCGGTTGTAGGTGTTGTCGATAGCGCGCACCTCTCGCATAAACTGCTCGAATGGCTTGAACCCGCCGCTGCTGTCCTTCAGCAGCCGGGAGGCCTCCACCAGCTCGTGGTGGGTCTTGAACCCAGAGAACCAGAAGATGTTCTCGTCGAGCGTGGCGGTGAGTTCCGGCGGTATCTCCTGCGACACGGAGAGTTTCTGCAGGGGTTCGGCCAGCGTGCCGTGTGTGGCCTCCATCAGCCCGCGCAGCGGCCCGTCGGACAGCATATCCGGCTTGTAGCCCTTGTGTTTGTGCAGGTATTCCATGGCGCGTTTAAACGCCAGTGAAACGGCATCGAAAAGGGGATTATCCTCCAATGAAACGGTGCCGGGCAACCCGTACAGATTGCGCAGGGCCAGATGAAAATCACAGTATCCGGGCGACTGATGGCCGCCCGTCAGGCGAAAAAACGGTCGGATGCGGCGAGTCCGGAATCTAACGAGAACTGCTTGTCCTTTACGGGTATGCCGAACTTCTCCGTTAGCCAGTCGTTGTCCACATCCTTGTAGGGCAGGATGTCCTTCACCAGCTGCCAGGTCTTGTCTGGATCCTCCACGGCGGCAAAGCGGAAGCGGCAGCTGTTCTGCGGCATCCAGCCGATGGCGGCAAGGGCGGGAAGCACCTGTGTGTTCATATAGGTCTCCACCATCCGGCGGTCGCTCTCCACGAGGCGGTCGAGGATGGAAATGGAGCTCTGCTCCTTGGAATAGTTGCCGTTCTCGGTGTCCTGGCCGATGATGGCGCCGCTTACGAGCATCGAGACCTCGTTGTTGCACAGGCGAATGAGGTTGGCATACACGTCGCCGTTGGTGCTCACGCCCTGGGCGAACTGGAACTCCTCGGAGGTGTCGATGACGAAGGCGGCAGCGGCGCCCATCTGCATCAGCATCTCCTCGGCGCGTGCCAGCATCGCCTCGTCCTGGGTGTTGGTCTTGACGTAGCGCGGCGGGATTCCGAATATCTCGCAGAGCTCGGACCAGCAGCTTTGGGCGAACTTCTTGAAGAGCACGTGCGGCACGGCCTTGTTGAGCAGTCCGATGTGCCCGGAGTTGAACTCCAGGAGCCATTTGCCATATTCGGATGTCTCGCGGTATGGAATGTACGACGGGCTGTACTGGTCGGGATAGAATCTTCCGTACACCGGGTCGATGTTAGCGCGTGGTATGACGCTCATCTCGTCGGATCCGGAGAACTCCACCACGGTGCTGCCGTACAGTTCGCTGTCGAGCATCGCCTTGAACAGGTCCTGCAGGAAAGGCAGATCCTGCAGTTGTGCGGTAAGTTTTTCGTCCACATTGGCATTCTGGTCCACAAGTTCAAACGGGGCGCTTATGGTGCGCTCATGCCGGTTGTTGACTTGGGATGTCAGCAGCGCGTCGTCGGCGATCTCGTCGTAGATCTCCTGAAGCAGATACTGTCGCGGGTTCTGCGCGAGCTGCGCAAGGCGCAGGGCGTGCTTCCAGTCGGCGATGTCCTTGCGGGTCCGGGTTATGGACTTCTTCACCACGCGGGGCGCGATGGTGGGCGATTTGGCTTTGGTCTTGGTCTGTGTAGGCATAGTTGTCGTTTATTATTCGTGATTGAATTTCTGTCGTGACACCATCCGGAATGGTTTGTCCGACACCGGTGTGGCGGTGTCCTCTCCGCCGGTTTCCGGAGACGGGAGGTTGGCCAGCACGATGCGGGCGTTGGCATACTCGCCTATGCCGGCGATCTTCTCCAGTGTCTTGATGGTGTTGTCGTATCTTTCCTGAAGATGCTCGTGGATGATGTCCACGTTGGATAGCTCGCAGATATTCCAGGCGGCCACGCGCTGGCACATCCTCATCACGAACGGGTCGCGGTCGTTGCCGGTGGCGGAGAAGATGGCGTCCACGTCGTAGATTTTCCATGCGGCGTACTGCTGCTTGGTGAGGGTGGCCGATTCGCGCCGGGCGTTTGCCGCGTCGAAATAGGAGCGCACCTCGGTGATGGCGGCGGCTATGCCCTGGTCGATGACGGAGGCATCCTCCTCCGCTATTTCGTTCATTTGGTACTCATAGAGCACGTTTTTCATTTCAGATGCTGTGATGAACATTGGTGTTTGGTTTATGGGGTTAGAATTTTCGTGAAGCCCGCTGTATGACTGCATAACGGGCATTGGATGAGCGGGTGCGCTGCGAGAGCATCCACACAGCGGACTCAAGGGCGTCTGGCGCGTCGTCATGTGCGCGTCCGCCGCGCTCGAAGAGCAGCAGCTGCTCCTCCAGCACCTTCATTCCTGGAGACTCCTTCTCCTTCTCGTTGAAGAGCACCAGCCCGCGCTCGAACAGCGGCTGCATGGATTCGATACGGGCGAACTTGTCGGACTTCTTCCGGTTGTCGCCCCGGATGGGTACGTGATGGCCGATGGCGTTGCCCACCTTGGCGAACTCGTCGAGCATGAGATCCTGCATGAAGTTGGACTCCATGTAGTATAGCACGGGCACCTTGCCGCCCACGTAGTCCATGATGTCGTAGTGCCAGGCGATCATCTCGCTGACGGAAGTCTGTTCCGCGAACACCTTCAGCACGTGGAAGTGTCCGTCCGGCGTCTTGCCCACAAGTGCAGTGGCCTTGTAGTCGGCGGTGGCGGAGTTTTTGAAGGATGGGTCGGTGTAGCACACGAGGGTTCGGTACTCCTTCAGCGGAAGCATCTTCCCGTACCGGATGTCCTTTGCCTTGAACACGGCTCCCTCGGTCATCGGGTTGTTCATATATTCTTTCTGGAAGTTGCGCTCACCGGTGAAACTGCGCATCGTAGCGATCTCGTCGAGTGTGTAGTTCTCGGACCACGATGGCCGGCCTTTTTTGTCGAGGATGTTGACTATGGTGTGATACACGCCCGGACGGGCGGCGATGTTGGTGAGTATAGACTTCTTGGCGATGCGGTTGCCCACGAGGATGAACCTGCCGCGCCCGGCCTCCATCGTGCCGAAAAGGGCCGACAGCACCCATTCCGTGGCCTTGGAGACCCTTTTCTCGTTGAGCACCAGTTCATCGTCATCTATGTCGTCGATTACGATGTAGTCCGGTCTGCGTCCGTTTTTCTTGATACCGCGCGGCGACTGGCCGCGTCCCACGGCGGTGAAATAGCATCCGTCAACGGTGGTGAACTCTCCCTCTGCCCAGGAACCGGCTTTCATCTGCTGTCCATAGTCGTGGATGTAGAGGTCGTTGAACTCCAGCTCCGACTGCAGGTCTGCCAGCAGGCGGTCGGCGGAATCCTCGCTCTTGCCCACCAGGACCATCGTGTTGAACTGGCGGTTGTCCTGGATCTTGAGCCACAGCGGGATAAGAACGCCCATGTGCGTGGATTTGGCATGTCCGCGCGCCCACTCGAAGACGGCGCGGGTGTTCGGGTTCTTCAGTATGTAGGACGCGGCATCCAGCTGGAACTTGCCGCAGGCGGTCCTTGCGATGTGCGGGAAGTAGGTCTTGACGAAAAAGGCGTAATCCTTCTTCGCGCGTTCTTTCCGGGCGTGTTGCACCTGCCGGCTCTCCGAAACGATCCTGGTGCCCCGCTGTATGCGTTCGTGGTCTCTCTGCCACTGCTTGTAAGCTTCGGTCTTCGTGATGTCCATAGGATAAAAATCTGCGGCAAAAAAACAACATACATACAATATGTAAAAATATATCAGTCAGCGTGATAAAAATATTTGCAGAGGTGCCCGGACGGTTGTTTTTTTGCAGCCTAAAATACATCGGACCAAAACAATCATCGAATGACAAAGAAGGAGTCAGAACAGAAAAAGGAGCTTGCCCGGCTGTACTACATGCAGGGCGAAAGCCAGAAGAGCATCTCCGAGAAGGTTGGCGTGAGCCCCGCCACACTGGGCAAATGGGTGGAGGCCGGGAACTGGAAGGAGAAGAAGGCCGGAATGAACGTGACCCGCCCGGAGATAGTGAACAAGAACCTTGTGCTCATCAGCCGCCTGCTTGACCGCCTGAACAACGAGGATATCGACCTGAAGGATGTGGGCAAGATAGTGGACCAGGTGAGCAAGCTGGCCGCTGCCATCGAGAGGATCGACAAGAAGGCGAACGTGATCGACGCCATCGAGGTGTTCACCGCCCTCAACCGCTGGCTGGAGGCCCGGATGGAGTGGGACGGAGACATCACGCCGGAGCTGCTGGCGCAAATCGAGAGATACCAGGACCTGTACATCAGCGAACAAGTTAAAAAATAGGGATATGGCAAAGGAAGACAAAGAGAAAAAGCCCGTCACGTTCGTTCTTTGTGACGGAAGCAAGACCAACAGCTACGGTTTCCGCGTCGATCTTGCGGGACTGGACACGGAGAGGTTCCGCGCGAACCCGGTGATGCTGTACCGTCACGACAGCAGCCAGGTGATCGGCCGCTGGGAGAACCTTCGCATCGAGGACGGCAAACTGATGGCGGACGCGGTATTCGACACCGATGACGAAGAGGCCGCCAAGATTGCCGGCAAGGTGGAGAGAGGATTCCTGAAGGGTTGCTCGATGGGCATCCGCATTTTGGATCTGCACACGATCGAAGCAGTTGACACCGCCACACGGAGCGAGCTCATGGAGGGTTCTGTTTGCCCGATACCCAGCGACTCGGGCGCCATCGTGCTCTATGACGAGAACAGAAAAGTGCTGACCTACGAAGAGGTCAGACTATCATTCAATAACCAACAAAAACCAACAGAAATGGAAGGAAAGAACGAAACCTTGACCGCTGAGCAGCAACTGGATGCAAAAGACCAGGAGATTGCCCAGCTGAAAGCCGAGATCGCGCAGAACAGGAAGGACGCTGTCAGCTCCTACCTGGACGCAGCTGTGGCATCCGGCAAAATCACCGCAGAGGAGAAAGAGGACTTTCTGAAGCTCTCCGAATCCGACTTTGAAACGGTAAAGAAAATCATCGACGCGAAGCAGCCCAAGGCATCACAGAGCCTGAAGGATCTCGCCGCCCAAAGCGCAGCACACTCGGAAAGGGCAGACTGGACCTATCTCGACTGGATGAAGAAGGACAGCAAGGGCCTCGCCCGGATGAAAACCGAGAACCCGACAGAGTTTGCCAGACTTCAGGCAACGCTGAAACATTAGTATTAACCAAAAAAAACCACAAAGAAATGTTGAAAGAGATTTTCGCGGCCATCATTCTGGCCCTGTTCTACCCTGATGGAAGCTGGCTCAACGAACTTACGAGCATGGACCACATGGTGGAGTACAACAAGATCAACCTGTCGCAGGTGGGCGCAGACCCCGAGGTGGTGAAAGACAACGCCACGTGGCCGCTCACGCCGACAACGAGAACCGATTCGGGTATTGAGATACCCCTTGCCACGTTCGACACCAAGCCCACCCACGTATCCAATGTGGAAGAGCTGGAGACTTCGTATGACAAATGCCAGAGCGTTGTGATGCAGCACGCCGCCGCCTTGCGTACCAAGGCGATGCTGAGCGCGGCCTACAACATCGCGCCGTCGTCCAATTCCTCAGACCACCCTGTCATCGCCACTTCGGGCAGCAATCGTGGCGACGGTAACAAAGCGCTGAAATACACCGATATTCTGAAACTCCGCACAGCCTTCAACAAGGCCAACTATCCGATGGAAGGCCGTGTGCTTGTGCTCTGTCCTGAACACGAGGAGGATCTTCTGACTGAGGATGTGGAACGCTACAACCGCATGATGACTACCGGCACGCTTGCCGGATTCAAGGTGTATGTGTCCAACCACGGCGTGCAGTACAACACTTCCGGCACGAAGCAGGACTACGGCACCACCAACGCGCAGCCTTCGTCCATCGCCTTCTGCAAGAGCGAGGTGATGCGTGCCATGGGCACCATCGACGGCGAACCAGAGAAACGCTGGGCCGACTACCGCGGCTGGCTGCTGGGATTCCAGATGCGCTTCGTGGCCATGCCGTTCCGCAGCAAGGGCATCGCGGCCATCTACAGCAAGAACGCATAACAAAACCCTGAATCATGTGCTTTTTTAGAAGAAACCGGAATGAAGCCAGACCCTCTCGCCAGCAGCTAAGGAAGCTGCGCCGCGACACTGCCAAGCTGGAGCGCAAGGTCCGCCGCAAGGCCGAGCATACGCTGAACAACCCGAGCATCCCGAAATGGATCAGGGACCAGAAAAGGGCGCAACTGGAGCGTTCCGGTTTCCTCGCAAGCAAACATTAACCAATCAAGAAAGGAGAAACGACTATGTTTATCAACAAGAAAACCGGGGCCAGCTACGGTTTTGCAGCCCCCGAAATCGAGAGCGACAGAAACAAGGACGTCCAGGTTCCGTTCCCGACCTTTGAGACACTGACCCCGACGTTGTCGAGCAACGCGGCCAGCGTGGACGTGGTTCGCACAACCACGCTCGTGGATCTTGGCAGCTCGGCCCTGGCAGCCGCAGCCACCATCACAGCCGTTGCAGGCGGCAAACTGCCTGCCGGAGCAAGACTGATGGTGAAATGGACCAACGGCGGGACCAAGTACGACGTGACCCTGAAGAAGGACGCCGACACCACGTGCGCCACCCTCACGGGCGTGGCCAGCACCACTGTGTGCTACGAAGTGGTCTGGACCGGAACAACCTGGCAACTGCTCAAGTAACCGGAGCCATGAGCACGCCAAGGGGGCTACGGAACAACAACCCGCTGAATATCCGGCATAGCCGGGACCGCTTCCAGGGCGAAGTGGTCCCCGGCTCGGACCGGGCATTCAAGCAGTTCAGCAGCATGGCCTACGGCTACCGTGCGGCTTTCGTGGTGCTGGGCTCATACCTGGCCTGCGGACGCAACACGGTGGAGAAGATCATCCGCGCATGGGCGCCACCCACAGAGAACAACACCGAGGGTTACATCAACCGCGTGGTGCAACGCAGTGGCGTGGGACGCAACAAGGTGCTCACGGCGGCTTCCGGCGGCGACTACCGCAAGATAGTGGCCGCCATGAGCCACTGCGAGAACGGCGTGCCGGCTAACATGGCCGACGTGGAGGCGGGATTCAGGCTGCAGTCAAAAATAAAGAATTGAAGATGGAGGCAATAGGAATATACGGTATCATATCGTCAGTGATGAACCTGCTGTTAGGCGGCGGGTTGATCGTGACTCTCGTCACATTGCGCAGCCAGAAGGCCAAGGCAGAAGAGGAGGCCAAAGGTTTAGCTCTTGACAATGACAGGAAGATAAGCGAGATGGTGAACGAGTATTTCGTGGAACCTCTGAAGAAGGAGATCACCTCGCTGCGCAAGCAGATGTCGCGCCTCACCCGAGCGATAGAGAAGATACCCTCGTGCCCCCATTCGGCTAATTGTCCCGTGAAGGAATCCCTTGACATCACCAAAATCGACGAACAATGAAAAAATGGATTTGGATAGTATGGGCAGTTCTGGCGGCTGCGACTGCCGTGGCCACGACAGCAGCGTCTCTGGAGGGCAACCACCGGCGGTCACTTGCCAAGCAGGTGAAAGAGCAGTCGGCTGTGATAGACAGCCTCCTGAAACGCGACCAGCCGCTTTTCGACGTGGATCTCTATGTGACCGACAAAAGCGTCAACAAGATATACGGCCGTTACAACAAGGGCACCATCAGTATGCCGCAGGAGCGTCGCTACATCCTCGAGGTGGACAGCACGCGGGTGACGGTCCGTTGATTTTACAAACCAATTTAATAACCAATTAAACACTGAAAAAATGGGAAAATACACAGTAGGATTAATTGAGTGCAAAGTCGGTACCGCCGATCCCGTCGGAAGCATATCCGGCGCGTCTAATTGCACCAAGCAGTTCAAGGTCTATAACGACACCTGCGAAATCAGCCATGATGCCCCCAGCGTGACCGAGCACAAGGAGGAAAACAACGCCATCCCTGTGGTGCAGCTGAAGGAGAAGATGCCCCCTAAGCTCAAATTCCAGGTGATGGAGACGGACACCGCCACACTCGCCATGCTGTTGGGCGGCGCCAACGTGACCGACTACGACGGCGGCAGCACCGGATTCGGCATGGACGGCACCGAAGATGTGTCTGACAAATACTTCGTGTTCCACACGCTCCAGGGCCAGGATATCGTCATTCCAAACGGATCCATCAGCGCCAACATGAGCGGCAAGCTGAGCAAGACGGGTATCGCACTCATTGATGTGGAGGTCACTCCGCTGGCAGTGACGGGCGGATCCAACAAGCCCTTCTACATGATACCCAAGTCGGGAACTGTCCGGACGGTTACCATGTCCGCAACGGGCTGTACGACCAACCTCAATGCCGTGACAACTGTTGAGAACGGCAGCGACCTCCTTGTCCAGTTCACGCCTAATGCGAACAAGACGCTGTCTTCGTTCACTGTGGGCGGCACCGAGAAGAAGACGCAGGTCGGCGACGACAACGCATACTTGATCAAGAACATCAGCGCCAACACCGCCATAGTGATCACGTGCTCATAGCATGGACGGAACATTGACAAACCATTTTGATGATCGGACGGGCGGGGTGGAAAGGTGATAGCTTCCGCCCCGCCTTTTTTCCAAAAAAACAACCCTATGAAAAATAAAGACAAAGACGCTGGATATTCGGCCAAGGTGCGCCGGGAACTGGACTACCTGCTCGGACACGGCGTGAAAGTGACCGTGGATGAAACCCGTTACGAACGCAAATGGCCGTGGGGGAAACCCGTTGAGATCAAAGGGACCAGGGAGATAGAAATCCAGCAGCCCACCCTGGCCGTGCTGGACCTGATCAATTTCTATCTCCAGGATATCGACATCAACGAGGAGAGACTGAAAAGCACCCAAAACCCGTATCCGGAGATCCGCCGCTTGAGCAAACTCCATCTCCACAGTGTGGCGATGGCCATTGCGGTTGCGTCTCTGGGCAGGGAGTCCTTCGTGAAGACACGCCATGGCTACAGGGAGAATCGCAAGAGGATTGAGAAAAGGGCCGAGTGGCTGACGGTGTCCATGACACCCGGCAAACTGATCGAGGTGGCACAGGCGGTGAGCGTTATGTGCAACTTGTCGGATTTTTTGAACTCTATTCGGTTGCTAAGCATAGCCCCGGACCGGATAGAGGAGACCGTGGAATGCACGGACCCTGGGGCAGGCGCGGAGCAATAATCGCCCGGTTCGGCTGGAAATGGGATTATCTCCACCACGAAATATCGTGGCCTGCCGTATGCAAGATGCTGGCAGACGGTGTCCGCTACGACAGCGACAACGAGAATGATGGAACCAGTGTGGAAATCACAGACGACAATGCCGACGCCATTGCGGCGATGCTGAACAGGAGCTGCTGACAAACACAACAGAATAACATACAAAAGAGAATACAGAATGCCAAAGAGCGTAGAATACGAGGTATTGTTGAAGAACGGACAGTTCACCCGGGCGGCCAAAGAGAGCGAAACTGCGATGCGGGAGGTCGGAAGTGCTTCAGAGCTCACGGAAGAGAGACACGTTTCATTACGCACGCAGTTGAGGGAAGTCCGAGAGGAGCTGGTGGCCATGGAGGCTGCCGGACTAAGGGACTCCAAGGCCTATATGGACTTGCAAGAGAAAGCAGGGAAACTTACAGATGCCATGGGCGATGCCGCTGCGCAAGCGAGAATCCTGGCACACGACCAACGAGTCACTCAAGGCTTGCTGAGCGGGCTCGGCGGACTAAGCGGTGCGTTCAGTGCCGCAGCAGGTGCAGCCGGACTGTTCGGCGCCGAAGAGGAGAAACTGCAGGCGATCATGGCCCGTGTGCAAAGCCTGATGGCCATAACCGTCGGGATCCAGCAGCTCCAGCAAACGCTGGACAAGGACAGTGCATTCCGCCTTGTCATTCTCAACGGGCTCAAGCGATACTGGGTGAAGGTTCAGGCCGAAGCCGCAGCTGCGGACGCGGAGGAGGCTGCTGCCGCAGCGGCAGGAGGTGCCGCCCACGCAAAACACGCCATAGCCGCGACAGCTGATGCTACGGCCACCACCGCTGCCGGAACGGCGGCGAAGGGAGCTGCAGGAGGGTTCACTTTGTTGTCAAGTGCAATCAAAAAAGTTCCCGTCATCGGGTGGATATTGGCGATATTATCTGCAATAATAGCAGCTGCCGGAGTGTTGGTAAAAAACATGAGAAAAACAGAAGATGCGCAGAAAGCCCATATTGAACTGATTAAGAAGACAACTTCTGAATACAAAAGGAGTGTAAAGGAGAAGATAGACGCTACAAAGACGGTCACCAAAAAATATGACGAGGAGATTGCCAAAGTCCGGGCGTTGCTCGCCATAACAAAAAACGAGTCCGCCGCATACGACACGAAGCGCAAGGCAGTGGCCGAACTCAACAGGATGATACCGCAATACAATGGCATGTTGGACAAGACCGGCAGGATCATACGCGGGAACATCGACGCAGTGAACGACTATGTTGACAAGATCAAGGAGAAAGCAAGAGCGGAGGCAAACACAGAACTTCTCATACAAGCTTACATTAAGCAAGGAGACCTCCTGAGACAGAAAAGACAGGCAGAAAATGATAAAAAATGGTATGAAGATAACGAGAAAAAGTGGAGAGAATTAAGACAAGTCGATGCTGGATTAGCCTCTCAAGGTCTCGGAGCAGAACCACTTGTTACATCTGACAAAAATTGGCAATATTACAACGACCATCTCCAGGCGACGGAAAAAACACTCAAAGATGTGAATGAGCAACTGCGCATTGTCAATAAAGAGGTGAAGTCGGCGGAAAGCCTTGTGACGGATATCTCCAACATAGACATCAGCCCAAGCGGAGGCAACGGAGGAGGAAACGCAGATAACAGCATCAATGAAATCAAGGAGAAAAGGCTGAAAGCACTCGAGTCCCTCAAGGAGATAATGGCCAATATGCAGAAGGCCATCGACAAATCGAATGCCGAGCTGGCCAAAGACGGCATTGAAAGACGTATCGCGCTGATTGAATACGAGTATGATCAGACAAAACAGGCGAATGACAGGATAGAGCAGGAAATGCTTGAACACAACAGGACCATTGCAGAAGCGAATGCGAAGGAGGCAGGCAGGGAGTTCGATGGCCAGGTGACGTTGAACGCTGAGCAGGAAAAAATGCTGCAACAAATGAGGGCGAATGCGGACAAGAAACGCGAGTCCGACCTGAAGAATGTGTATAACGAAATCCTTTCCATAACGGAAACGATGGAGGATAAGATAAACACCATAACCAGGGACTATGAGGAGAAGCGGAATGCGATCAGAGAGCACGCCACACAGGAGCAGCTCGACATGCTGGACAGGATGGAAAAGCAGGCAATTGCCGACATCATTCTCAACACCTTCAAAGTCGATGATGCGGTGGGGCGTCTTGCAGAAAGCTTCTCCAATCTCGGCAAGAAGGCCCGTGGCATCTTGTACGACAAGCTGTACAAGATATTCCAGTTCGCCCAAAAGAGCAGGACCGGGTTGTTCAAGACAGAAGATGTTGCAACCTTTGCGAAACTGAACGGCGTTAGCGAGGAGTTCCTGAACAATCTGATGAAGAGCGACGAAGCGATGGCTGCTTTTGAACAGTATGTCAAGAACATCGGAGATCAGGTTGAACCGGTTGACAACCTCACCAAGGCGATAGACAACTACCGCAAAGCCGTCGAGAAAGCCTCCAGCGGAGAGATCCTGGATGCTGACGCGCTGGAGAAGGCGAAGGAACTCCTTTACGACATGGTGAAAAACCTCGCCGATAACATACTCGACGAACTCACGGCAATCGGGGACGCCATGATAGAAATCGGGGAATCCATTGGCAACGAAAGCCTGTCAACTGCAGGTACTATACTTAACGACGTAGTCGGAAACATACAGGCTGCCGAACAAGGTGCGCAGGCATGGGGCGGTTGGTGGGGCGCCATCATAGGCGGCGCGACAGACCTGCTTCAGAAAATCATGAACTATGCCCTGTATGGAGACAAAGCACTGGAGAAGCTCCAGGAAACAGTTGACAAATACTCCAGTTCAATAGAATACTACAAGCAAATTGCAGAAGGTGGATGGGAAACAAAAGATTACTATGCAAAAGCCTATGAATTAATAGATCTTGCTAAAGAGATAAAGAAACAGTCACAAAAAGTGGACTTTTGGTCTGGTTTAAGTGATAAAAAATATTATGAGGCTCTTGCAAGACTTAATGAACTGAAGAAAAGATACAAAGAATTAAAAGATTCCATAAGCAACATCTCGCAGGAGGACGCTTATCAAAAGGTGCTTGATAATTTTGATAATGAAATTAAGACCCAAGAGGCTATTATTGCAAAACTTGATAAGCACCCTAAAAGAAATGCCGAAAAGATTGCAGCGGCATATATGGAACTGTCAAGGCTTATCCATGAGCAAGCAGAATACATCCTCCAGTATGCTGAGAAAACGGTCGGGGTCACGTCAGACCAGCTTTTCAACGACATCTACGACATGATTTCCGACGCGTTTGAGTCAGGGAAGGACAGTGTGGACGATTTCGAGGCATATTACAACAAGATGGTCCGCAACATGATCAAGACCAACCTGATGAAGGGTGTGCTTGAGAATATGCTTTCGGAAGACATCAAGAGAATTGCGGAACTGTGGAAGCATTATGGGAGAGGAGACATGACCTTGGAAGAGTTGCAGGAAAGGCTCACCCAGATCGGCAACGAGATGAACGAATCCGCCAATAACGCCCTTCATGTGCTGGACGGCGTACGCGGCATGTTCGATACCATTAATGAAACAGACACGTTTACAGGCAGCATCAAGGGCATCACGGCGGAACAGGCGGGTGTGCTTGCCGGACAGATGAATGCAATGCGCATGGCGCAATCCGAGCAAATCACCATATTGACACATTCGCTGCAGCGGCTTGACGACATAGAACGGAATACAAGATACATCAAACAGATTTACCAGATTGTGAAGGACGGAAGAACGAACCTGGAAGGGAGGGCTTATGGCGGTTAAATACTATTTCAACGGCATTGATCTGAGGACTTACCATGTTCGAGTGAGCAAGGGGAAAGGCCTGCTGTTGCTTCCCGATATCAAAAAGGAGGTGTCGCATTCGTATGACAACGAACACGGCATAATGATGAGCTCAGGGCGCTGTTACGTGAAGGAGCGGCAGATAACGCTGTCATGCTTCACGGAAAAAATGACGCATGACCAGTTCCTCACTACGATGAACACGCTTAAACTGCTTCTTCTGGATGCCGGAACGGCTGAATTGAGAGTGGAGATTGACGGCTCCCAGAAACCGCTGGTGTACATGGTGCGCCTGAGCGGAAAGTCTGACGTGAGTCCAAACTATGAAGGTTCCCGGCAGGTCGGAACCTTTGATCTGGTGCTGACGGAACCGCAACCTGTGAAGCGCGTCATCAAGGTGATTACCACAGCGGCCAACAAGTCCCTGACTGTTGCATTCTCCGGAGGTTCCCGCTACTGGACGATCTGGTGGGGGGGATGGCACAAGCGGTCTTGCGACCAACGGCGACACCCTCTCACACACCTATTCTGCCGCCGGGACCTATTACGCAGTGGTATGCGGAGAGGTGGACGGCCTGACCACCACTCTTACCAATGACAGCAACATGACAACATCGACGATATGGAACCGATTATTGTAACCAGAAAGGACGGGGTGACGACATACCCGCTGCACGACGGACAGATGTATGTGACGGATGCAAAGCTCGTGAGAGCTCTGCTGGAGGACGACTATGTTGACGTGTCGGTGGAGGGCTCTTCAGCGGGAGACTACCGCATCGGTGACTACATCACGGTGCATGGCAGACGATATACTATGAACCAGCTTCCGGAGGTGGAAAAAACCGGAAGCCGTTCGTTCAGCATCAAGTTGCGTTTTGAAGGTGCTCTCTATGATCTGGCCAGAGCAGCTTTCCTGCTCAATGTCAACACCACAACGCTCGGAATACAGGATGTGCGGGGGGACAGCTTCATCGGAAACCTGCAGGCGTTCATGGGCGTGCTGGTGGCCAATGCGAACAGGGTTTTCCCAAACAAATGGGCGCTTGGCAGTTATCCGCCGGACACGGACGAAGACACCCAGCTTACTTTCGGTGCAGACGACAACTGTCTTTCGGTGCTGCAGACATTGTGCGACACTTTTGACTGCGAATTTGAAATAGCGGAGGCCAACGGGGTGAACACCATCAATCTTGGCACGACAGGCAGCACATTTCCTCACGTTTTCCGCTATGGTGCGCACAGGGGGCTTTACGAACTCGTTCGCAAGAACAGCGACTCGGACAATATCATCACCAAAATGTGGGTGTACGGCGGCACCAAGAACCTGCCTCGATTGTATCCCTGCGACCGGCTGTTGCTGGCCAACAAGACAAAATCGACCAGCTATATCACGGCCAGCACCCAGATGTCCACATACGGCGTTTTCGAGGGTGTGAGAATCTATGACGACATCTTCCCGGAAAGGGAGGCTGAAGTGACAGGCATTGACAACGGCGATGTGCTCAAGTTCTCGGACAGCACCATGTTCGACCTGAACGCCAAGTGGGCGGACACGAATGCCGATTACCAGTACTATCTGGAATTGACAGGGCAGAGCAATTCGGCTGAAATATATGCCAACTACCAGGCCAATGTAGCATCGGTCGAATCGAAATATCTCATTAACGGCGGGGCGACTGTCCATTTCAACAGCGGTGGACTGGCTGGGTATGATTTCACTGTCGCCTCCTACGACCATTCCACCCACACATTCACATTGCAAAAAATAACCGATGACCGGGGGCAAGAGTTTCCGGATGGAGATTCTGCCGCCTTCCAGATTGGTGTGGGGGATAAATACACGCTGACAAACATCCTCTTGCCGAAGATTTACATCCAGACCGCCCAACAGCGTTTGATGGCGGCTGGGCGGAAGGAACTGAACGAGATGCGTGCCCCCAAGGTGAATTACGAATTGAAAATTGACGAGGAGTACATCAGGGAAAAATGTCCTGGCGTGGACGAGGCCTTGAAGCCGGGAGACACTGTGACAGTGTCGGATACCGATTTTGTGGATTCAGATACGCAAATCAGGGTCAAAAAAGTGGAGCAGAACCTGTTGAACTTTGATGAATATACGGTCACGCTCGAGGATGCGAGCATTCTCAAGAGAAGCAGGGCAAGGGTTACCTATGAACTGATACGGGAACGGATTGACGACAGCGTGTTCGAGCGGATACAGGAAGACGGATCAGATGGCAAGTCCGCCTACCAGATATGGCTCGATGCCGGAAACAGCGGCACCGAGGCGGATTTCCTTGCTTCGCTTAAAGGCGCGGACGGACGGGACGGCACAAACGGGACCAATGGAACCAATGGCACAAACGGATCAGACGGCAAGTCAGCTTACCAGATTTGGCTCGATGCCGGAAACTCCGGAACCGAGGCTCAGTTCCTTGCTTCACTGAAAGGGGCTGACGGGCAGAACGGCACAAACGGGACCAATGGAACCAATGGCACAAACGGAAAAACATTCACTCCCTCGATCACTGGAGATATATTATCCTGGAGTAATGACGGGGGATTGCCAAATCCGATCCCCATAAGGCTTACGCAGAAAGCGGAGGTAATGAGCAGCGACATCGTTTCCTTGCGAGAAGTGAGGATCGGTGAAGTGGATGTTGATTATGAAGCTGCAACCATTTTGGATGCTGGCAATGCATGGAATTGCAATCTGTATAATATCTACGACGATCTTGTGATATACTTCGGATCCGGAATACCCAGCGGTAAGAGATTTGAAATGCTCATTACCAATGCTGACAGTCAAAGTCATCAAATCACCCTGAAAAATGGCAGGACTGGCACTCATGTTTTGTTGGCCGTTGATTACGGAATCAAAATCGAAGGATGGTGTACTCTGATTTTAAGAGCCAGATGGTGCAATCCTGAAAGCTATGACAGCAATCTGAAGGATAATACCAGTCGAACACCATTGGTATTTGTTGAATTGATCAATTTAATCGAAATCAAATAGTATGAGAGCGGGAGACACTACATTTATAACAATCGCATTTGACGAACCTTTGGGGGAACTCGACCTGGTCTGCGGTCTTTACGACACAGATGACAATTGTGTATATCTGGCCAAACTAAGTGAGCATACTATTAACACCCTCGGTAACAATGTTTACCAAGTAATAATCCCCTGGTCTGTGACCAAAGAATTTGAGGGAAAGTATTATGGAGATCTTATGGTCAAGAATCCCAACGATACATCGTATGTCAATATCGGTGAAACATCGTTTAAAGTGAATTTCAAGAAGGCACCCATAGCAAAGAATATTACGGCATGAAAGCGACAGTAACCATCACACAACCACTCCTTGAAGTTGAACAGGGTTCCGGCAACGGTGAAGCCCTGTCGGCTGTGATCGAATTTGCCAATGTTATCAAGGGCGAAACTGGACCGCAAGGGCTGGATGGGCCTCAGGGACCTGACGGCAAGTCTGCCTACCAGATTTGGCTCGATGCCGGCAATAGCGGCACCGAGGCACAGTTCCTGGCTTCGCTGAAAGGGGCTGACGGACAGGATGGCACCAACGGCACAAACGGAACCGACGGCAAGTCTGCCTATCAGATTTGGCTCGATGCCGGAAACACCGGAAGTGAGGCGGATTTCCTGGCATCACTGAAGGGTGCGGACGGGCAGAACGGTACAAACGGCACCAATGGAACGAATGGCACAAACGGAACCAACGGGTCCGACGGCAAGTCGGCCTACCAGATATGGCTCGATGCCGGAAACACCGGAACCGAGGCGGATTTCCTTGCATCGCTGAAGGGTGCGGACGGGCAGAACGGAACCAATGGCACAAACGGAACCAACGGGTCCGACGGCAAGTCTGCCTACCAGATTTGGCTCGATGCCGGAAACACCGGAAGTGAGGCGGATTTCCTGGCATCACTGAAGGGTGCGGACGGGCAGAACGGCACAAACGGAACCGACGGGTCCGACGGCAAGTCTGCCTACCAGATTTGGCTCGATGCCGGAAACACCGGAAGTGAGGCGGATTTCCTGGCATCACTGAAGGGTGCTGACGGGCAGAACGGCACAAACGGAACCGACGGGTCCGACGGCAAGTCTGCCTACCAGATTTGGCTCGATGCCGGCAACAGCGGCACCGAGGCGCAGTTCCTGGCTTCGCTAATAGGACCGCAGGGGCCAGCCGGCGGAGGTCTTACAAACTATGACTTCACGCACACTGCGATGAACTCCACTGCCACAAGCGGTGTTATAACTGTCACTTTTGCTGCAAACCAGCGTTGTTCAAGGATGATTAAGGCAAATGGAGATGTAACACTCACAATCACTTGCAACAACCTTTCCGACAATTACATCTGGGTATATAATTCAGGCAGTGCATCTATTGATGTCACTATCGGCAGCATAACGCTTAATAGCAGTTCAGTATCTTCTTCCAACATACATATAGCAGGCAGCACAATGAGTGTTGATGCTAGCAGTATCATTGAAATAGGCATTGTCTGCAATGCAGACGGCGCATTCATAACATCAAGAAACGATTTAGCATTATAACATTATGGCACTTGACAAATACTATTACTTCAAATTGAGAAATGGTGTTGAATATGAGATTAAGGTGACAATAATCAACATCAACACAACGATAAACAGAAACTACCGTGAACTGACAGATGAGCAGAGGGAGTTTTATATCGCTAACCCGACAGCGACTGTGCAGGAGGTAGTGAACTGCCAGCTGACACCTCCGTATGTGCCTCCAATACCAGATGTGCAGGAATACGCAACCATGAAGGCCAAGGAGCTGAAAGAAGTTTGTTACAACTCGGTGTCGGTTACTTCCTTGGAGTATGCAGTGGCGGAAGACAAGGTCAACAACGTGCTTGCAGACAGCTTTTATTCGCTTACGGAGGCGAATGCCGTTCTCACTTCCTTCAGATCGCAAAGCAAGAAGGCTTTAACCGTCGTTAACACCTATACTCCAAACATTTTGGCGGCAAGCACGATTAAAGATGTTGACACATTGTATAACCAAGCGATTGCGGCATTATGAGACGGGAACATATTGTAAAATCGGAAGATTATATTAAATGGCTTAAGTCTTTAGGCTGTGTGTTTTATTGCGCATTTGACGGTGTTACAGGCACAAATGACTTGATTAACAATGTGCCACTTACATTAAGCGGAAACGGCAGTATATCCTATGAGCCATCATTGGATATGTACAGAATCACAACATCATCTTCGCAAGGTCAGGATATAGGGTACTGGGACAATGGGATAGGCAAGGGTACATTCCCTAATGATGACTTTTCGGCATTGTACATAGCACAAAAAATAACGACTACCAGAGGAAAAAGTATGCACGGTGTAACACCTTACAGTGATAATTTCAGAACATGTCAGGCACTGGACATGCTGTATAACAGCACAGGAAATGTTGCGGATTGGCCTTCAACTGTAACAAAAGTTGCATCCTCTTTCTCAACCACGAACGGGTGGAGAAGATATTATCAGAATGGGGCTTTTTTTGCTGAGTATACAATATTTGCACAGTTCCAGCCTGCAAACTGGGTTACATCAGGCAATCACCTATGTCTCGCAAGAACACCTGTTGATTCTAACTCAACCCATAGAGGTGTTTCATTATATATAGGTGAAACTTACATTTTCAAAACTGCATTGAATCTAAAAACAATAAGGAAAATACAAGGTTACGAATAATGAGAAGAGAGTATAGAACAGAATATGGTTATATTAAATGGCTGAAATCGCTTGGATGTATTATGTATCTTCCTTTATCAGAAAATGGTGACTTGCAGGACAGGATAAGTGGGTTATCATTACAACTTACTGGTAATGGTACCATGGAGTGGGATAGCACGGAACAAATGTACAAGATAACACATCCGTCAAGTGTCATCTATTCGTATGTTGCAATACTTGACAATGGGCTTGACAAAACATGGTTCCCGGATGACAACTTTACGACAATACATTCCGCAAAGGTGATAACCAATTCAAGCAATCGGTATTTTAACACTATAGACCCTAACGGAAATACGGACAATACTATTGGCGCTCTTTCTGCCGCATATGGTAGCACCGGAAGAACAAATGCATGGCCACGCACACTTGCAAATGTAGCATATGTGTGTGACCATACGAACTTAACAAGGCACTTTTATCAGGATGGCGGGACATTTGCATCCGCAAGCGAGTATGCAGGGAATCTGCCATCAAACTGGAGTACTCAAGGTACAGGTATAACAGTTGGCAAGAACAGAACACAATACTTTTACTCGTCACAATACTACATGAAAGAGGTCTATCTTTTCAATAAAGTCTTGGACTTGACAACTATAAGAAAAATACAAGGATATGAATAAAATGATTGAATGCTTTTTTAAAGAGAAACTGTCGGATGCCATAATCGCTATTTTGTGCGCATTCATGCTCATAGCAATAGGGGTAATGCATACACAGAAGTATATCACATCACCAGTCACAATACCGGCGGCAATAGAGATGCGATGGGCTTCCGACTCATCATGGACTGGAGGTTGGAAATGAGAAGGGAGTTTTTGAGAAAAAGCGAAGACAGTTATCTTGAATACATCAAGTCACTTGGCTGCGTGCTTTACATCCCACTTTCTGTAGATGGTGACTTGCAGGACAGGATAATCGGCAACAGTCTTGTGTACACTGGGATAGGATATGAGGCTGTATGGGACAGTATAGTGGGGATGTACAGGTTTATGGGTTATAACCAATACACAAAAACCTACACTCTTGATACAGGGTGGTCAGCGGCGACTTTCCCAAACAACGAGTTTACGGGCATGACAACCTTTATGAAAGGTACTGGCGGAGGCAATGGAGCGTTACTTGATGTCGGAAATTACATCCCTATGGGTGGTGCTGTGATGCAGCATGGAACAAGTGTGACATACAACTGGACTTCTGGGGAATACAAGTGTGCATACGCACTGTCATCAAGCGGAAGATGGTTGTATGACAACGGAGCATTATACAGCACTTACGGTGCATACACGCCATATCTTCCGACAGGATGGGGAGGGTACAACTGGTATGTCGGTTCATATAATTCATCCAACAATGCAACAACAGTGTATTACAAGGACATACTAATGTTCAATCGTGTACTTACGCTTCAGGAGGTGCGAAAAGTGCAGGGTTATGACCCGATATAAATGATATAAATTATGAGAAGGGAGACATTCAACACAAAAAAGGATAGCAGCATGATATTTCACGCTCCACTGACATCAACTGGAACGGACATTATAGGAGGCAAGACACCGACTGTTAGTGGTTCCGTGTCATATTCACCAGATGGTGTGAGACTGCAAAACAGCAGTCTGCTCATATACAATTTCACGACGACTGAAGCGGTTACGGCAAAAACATTCCACTGTGAGATAATGCCGTACACTCAGATAAACACTTACGACTACGCATATGTGTTCGGCAGTTATGTCAACAACACACCTTATTTCCGTGCGGCAATATGCAGAATGCAATCAGCCGGGTCAATATACCTAACAATGTCAAGGTCAGCAAACAGGTATGACGCGGACTCTAACACATCACAGCCTTTTCCACTAAACACTTACAAGAAACTCACATTTGTGTTTGAACCAAGCGTTCAGAGACTTTACAGCGATGGTGTGCAGATATGGAGCAGCAACGGCACTGACACTTGGAACTGCTGGGGGCAGAACGCAATAACGCTGACGCTCGGAGGAACAGGCAGCTCCGCAAGATCATTCAACGGATATATCCGCAATTTCATGATATTCGACAGAGTGCTGACCGCACAGGAAGCGGCCGCATTATAAAGCATATAGTAAACACAAAAAAAGGGACATCGGTCTTCTCAATTTGCAATCCCATAATAACAACAATTATTGGCCCGTTAAAAAGCGTTCAAATGTACAATTTGTTTTAATTAATTAGTACATTTTGTTTTGGCGATTATACATCTGTATTTTCTGCCGCAAACTCAAAAAAATCCGTGGCGGTCTCTCTGTTGTCAAAAGACATATAATCTGTCGTGTATGGAATAGCATCTTCGGTGCCTTCATGTAAAGTTCTACTGAAGTCTTTTGGGTCTTGATTTATTGTATTTGCCTTATAACTTCGAGATACGGTTTCCCCTTTACTATTTGTAGCATACACCACATCTATATCAGTTCTTCCATTTTCTCGTTTTGTGAGCGTGCCATCCCTTGCCAAATCCCATTCATCCTCCCCATTAGGGTCAATAATCCTAATCGGATTATTACTACAATAAACATAGTTTGATTGGTGTGGATACTTGTCACTCATTGGATCCACACTCAACCAAATGCTCAAATCGGAGTTGTAATACCGTGAGCCAAAGTAGGAGTAGCCCGTTTCTATATCTTTCTCCTTGGCAGAGAATGTGTACATGGCATACCAGTTTGTGCTCCGCTGCCGCACAAAGTCCTCGCCCCACGGCAAGTAATGCAGGTGCTGCACGGCCTTGCCGTCAGAGTAGGTTATCCACGAGGAGGAACCCAAGTGGTCGGGATGATACCAGTAGCAGTCTGTTTCAGGATATACGACTTGTTTCCATGAATACAGGAACTGCAGTGGAGATATCCCCATCACCGCCTGTACGTTAAGGCATGTCATCACCTCATCGAAAAAAACCCTGAATTGTTCCTGACGAGAGGCGAATAGTCCCAAACTGTCACCCATGTCTATGTCGTTCAGGCCGCCGCCCCCGATCCGGCTGGCGATCCTTTCACTCTCCGCGTAATAGTGTTTGGTGTAGCCCCGCTCACAGCTTACTAGGTAAGGGGACGAGTACAGCGTCGGCCTGTTCATATAATAGACGGAACGCCACTCACCGTTCCTGTTCTGCAGGGCATTCTCACCCACCAGTTTGTACACCCGCTCCCCGTTGGCATCGTACTGGTAATACGACAGATAACCGCCGTCAGCAACGCCCAAAAGCCGGTTCTGCTCGTCCCAGCAAAGGCGTCGGTCTTGAATGGGATTGCTGTTCGTATGGCGAGTCATGTTGCCTTTCCTGTCCCACTCAAACTGCTGCTGGGACATGTCGTTGATGTATGTGAGGGTGTTCGGCTGGCTGGTATTCGTGTAGAAATAGCGCCTTTCATAATGGACGGGCTGCAAGTCGATGGAAAACAAAGTCTGCGTGAGAACAGGCGCAACCATGTTCTTCTTCTCTATCCGCCCGTTGGGATGGTAGTCCAAATCCAACCCGTAAGTGAAATACACACTTCTCCACCAACCGGTTGAAGCCGTCATCCTGTACAGATTGTCATATTCATACTGGCCGTAATACTGGTTACCAAGGCCGTTGGATAGGGGGCCCGCACTGTTGGATATCTCCGTGATATTGCCCACATGGTCGTACTGGTAGCGGATGTCCTGCATGAATTCGCTCACTCCCGGGTTGGAGGATGTGAACGATTTCATCCTCTCCAGTCTCAAGAGGGTGTCATATTCGTATTCCGTCCATGTCCCGTTCCCGTAATACACGGTGTCCTTCAACCCGAAGCGGTTGTATCGGATGCCGCTCAGGTACTTGTATGTCGCCGTGTCCTTGACGCCTGCCATGCTGTTGAGCATCCCGCCCTTGTTGTACATGTAACCCACCACCTCCCCGTCAGGGTAGGTCATGTTCTGTATGCGGTTCCAACTATCGTATTCAAAACTCATTCCAAATGTATATGGTCCGTTTTCATACGGGAGCACAAAAGTACGAAAAACATCCGTAACCTCACCCAGCTTGCCGTATTTGAACGTCTGCCAGCCGGAAGCGTCTTTTGGGAGAACTGTCTCCGCGTATCTCGCGAATCTGCGCGTATCATTGCTTGATTTGTTCATATTCTATTCCATTTCGGTTGTTGATCTGTAATTCCTAATTACTAATTCCTCATTCCTAATTGAACTTGCCGTTGATGTAGATGGTTACCCTGCGGGTGCTGCTCTTTGCCATAAACTTATTGTTTGTGGCAAACCTTAGATTTGCCGCCGTAAAATTACACGTGTAAATGACTATAGAATGGGACAGAAAAATTCGGTACGAGCGGCTTGCCGCAAAGTTTGAATGGATAGCGTGCCCGGTCGCCCAAAATAAAAATCACCAAGTAAAATAACGATAATAATTAAACAATCAAGACACCGTTTACAATCTCCTTTTTTAAAACAATTTCATTGATATAGTGAAACTTACGTGTAAATACTGCTAAACAAATTCCAATTATTATACGTTAAGGCTTTGAAGTGGCAATTGAAAAAACAAAATCAATCCAAACATCTTTAGGTTCTGGATCCAATGGCCATGAAGGATTAGTAATATCTGTTATTTTAAAATTCCATTTTGAGACAATTTGCCATATTTGATCATTTAGTTCTTCAAATAGTTCTTTAGCATTGTACAATTCATAAACAGACCTATCCATTCTTGATTTTTCTCCGTTTTTATCAATGTACCAATAACGTATAAGTTGTCCTCTATCCGGCCTGTTAAAAGAGAGCGTGTCCAAAAGGTCGAAGTGTAAATCATAATGAGCTTCGTAAATCGAATTAAATGTATCAGAAAAAAAGATTATTGGTACTGTATCATCATACGTACATACATCATAAGACAGAAATAGAGTCGATGTTTCGCTACAGAGCTTAAAATCATCCATTTGTTGCCCTAAAACACATAATGGATATTGAATAATCATTAAAATTATCAGTTTTTTCATAATTTAATTTGAAAATAAAGACGTATGATTTCGTTTTCGATTATATAAGTTTTTTGAAGTATAATTGCCATTTCTATTGGCATGTGAAAAGTCTTTGAATCCATTAATGACTTCTTCCATACATGCAGAATCAGTTCCCCTTGTATCCCAAATGGCTTGAACTGCATAATTATAAGAACGCACTTGATCTCCTTCCAAACCACTATTCGAAAATAAACTTTCTAATCCACAATTATCCGTCACCATATATTGGAACAAATACGCTTCAACTTCATTAAGAATACAACCAGCACCACCTTTCCCTTTTTCACTCTGATATGCATGAAAAATCTCATGAGAAAGAACCGATAAATTATCATTATTAAGCATAATTTGTCCGCCGCATCCACCTTTACGAGAATCATTCTCTATCCAATTTGAATTTGAGGAGCATTGATTATCATTATCCATTATCACATAGGATTGTTCTGATTCAGCCAAAGAAGTGACAACACCTTTCCCAACATCTGTACCATAAATTGAGTTCAGATTTTCAACCCTTGCCTTTATTTTTTCATCAGATCCGTCATATTGCATGCCTACAGTATATTTCAATCTTGTATTTTCGTCACTGCCAATTATCCAAATCTCTTCCCCATTCGGATCCACCAACTTTACCGGATTATCCGCGCAATACGTATAAGGTGACAGCGAAGGATATTTGTCACTCATCGGATCCACGCTCAGCCAGATACTCAAATCACTGCTGTAATATCTTGAGCCAAAGTAAGAAAAGCCGGTTTCTTGGTCTTTTTCTTTTGCGGAGAAGGTGAAAGGAGCGGCCATATTTAATGACAAGCACCAACATTCATGTGATGGATGTCCATTGCAGACCGTAGCCGAATAGTATGATATGAGCAAATCGCTTTTCATTAGGCAAATTTACAAATTTTTTATTCGAATATGGTTTTGTTTAAATGTCAGAGGGGGACTTTTTCAGGATGCTTGTGAATCATTTCTGAAACAAATCATAATGTGGAATGCAGTATCGCCAATTAAGACATTCTGGTAAGTTCCAAGGTGAATAGTTCTTTTCCTTATAAATATCTTCTCTAACATAAGTACGGACCCCGTCTCCAATAAAACCTATACCAAGTCTTTCAAGCACAAAATTATCCATTCTTTCGTAATTCAAGAAACCTGTCACAAATTGAGGGATATGAATAATAAAGGTGTTAGAAGTTGTTTTATTTATATGATACAATCCTTGGGCAAAGGACTCTCTTGACGGTTCTTTAGGATATATTTTGATCTTTATAGAAGATGGGAGCGACAATGAATCGTAGGGTATATAAAAGACAGGGGCATTTTGATAGAATTCTCGGTGAAACAAGCCATACGCAGCTTGTGTCGAGTCATTTATCGGATTCTTGGCATACTTCAAAAATGAAACTTCTATTGCATAAAAATAATGAGGCATCAACATGTTTGAACTATCTTTCGAGGCTGGTACATCAATGACAACCTTAATAAAGCCCCCCTTTGTAATAGACTCTTCAACATGCATGGTTATATCAGATGTGTTCAAAATGGAATCAGAAGTTAGTAATAGTGCTGTATCCCCGTAGGACATAAAACGACCATAGCTGATGATATTGTTCTCATCTGCATAATTCGGACAAATATCGCAAGGTATGTTGATTAATTTGTAGGTTGAATCCGAATAGAACACATATTTTGACCCTATACTAATATACGTTATGCTGTCTTTTTGCGCTGAAGTGGGAAAAGACAACGTTGTGATGAAAACGGAACACAAAAACAAAAGTGACCTATAACTCATGGTTTAGGAAATTGGAATAAATGATTAGAAGAACAGTTATAATGCTTAATAATATATCTTTGTATAGAGGAATCATCATTGATTTTGACTCCATCATTTGTTGGCATACTTTTAGGAGAAAAAACTAGTTGGGATGAAAATGTAATGTATTCTTCATCTGCACTGTTATTGTTCCCTAACTTATTTCCATTCCAACCCCAATAGGTTGTAGATGCCATTGTTCTTTCCTCATAGCTCTGGGTCTTCCATTCATTTCGACGTGTCAAATGAAAAGCTTCATGCCATGCAGATCCATTTTTGGAGTCTTCGATGTCGCCTCTTTCAACATAATTTATACTAATTGTTCCATTGTCTAATAAGGATACATTTCCTTCTGATGTTGATGATTTGCTAAAGGTATATTTTTGCCCCTCCTCATTTCCCATAAAATTTAAACCATTTATACCTTCTTGCAACAACTTATATTCTTTACTTTCTGGTTTATAGAGTTTCTGTCGATCTTGCGCTATTGTTATCAATTTTTGAGCAAATTCCGCATCTTCAGTAGTTTCCCACTCCTCTCCGTTCGGGTCCACCAGCTTAATGGGGTTGTTCGCGCAATAAACGTATGGCGATAAGGAGGGGTATTTGTCACTCATCGGGTCCACACTCAACCAGATGGACAAATCGCTGCTGTAATATCTTGAGCCAAAGTAAGAAAAGCCGGTTTCTGTGTCCTTTTCCTTAGCAGAGAAGGTGAAACTTGCTGAAAACAAAGTTTTACGGGGCAATATGTCAATGCGGGGGCCGGTCATTTCGTCACGAAGAAGAAAGAGTGTGCGATGGGTTTTGGACAATTAAGGCTCAGCCTGTTCTTCAATTATATCTATTGATAGTTTTTTATAATTGCAAAAACAATCTGTATTTAATTCTAAATCGTACCAATCTTTATAGATTTCAGAATTCCAGGGACTATCCAGGTCAATACCACACTCATTGATTTTAAAAACCCAATATATATAGCAATCATTGAAAGAAAATTGGTTTATTGCCTTTATTTGTTTTTTGCTGTATTTTTCTCTAATAATCCTACCCGATTCTTGAAAAAGTGTGGACAATGATTGGTCAATAAAAAATGTACTGCTTGACATTTTGCAGACACCCAAAACATTACAATGCTGAAGCCTGTCATACATACCGGGGAAATCATAGGAGTGGACCTCTATTATTGTATCCGATCCTACAATTTTAGTTGAAACATAGTGATATTTTGTATCACAAACGAATTTGTCACAAATCTGCTCTATGTTACCCAGCAGTTGATTAAAACAGCTATCGGCAGTTTGTACTTCCTTGAAATATAATGATTTTGCGGAAGAACACCAGCAGACCATAGTTAAAATCAACACTAAGACTGATTTATTCAATTTCATCTCCCTACCTCTTTAGGTACTCATTTATTGCATTAATAATATTATTATCTATCATCCTTAAGAAAGAATTGTAAAGTCTATGTTTTCCTCGAGCATATACATAAGTTGGTACATAACCGGTAGGACTAAAAACATTCCCGTATTGTTCTCTGAGTTTATCTGAGGCGGTATAGTCAATCTCAGAAGGTTTGAGACTCCCGTTTGTATGTGAATGCCAATGTTCGCGAATAGAAATTTTTATGTTACTTGTATAAAGATTTAATGAATTCTCATGACTGCTTTCTTGAGAACTTGACAAATAATTTATGCCTTTATCTCCTTGAACAGATCCTGTCCGTACCATGCTCCATTCCACACTTGAGTTATCAGAGACAAACTCGAAGCAATCATACGCATTATCGTCCCCTTTGATTCTTAAGGACTGTATATCAACAGGAGTTCCATCGTGCTGATTTACTGTACCTTTTAACCCTAATTGAATTGTCCCATGTTCATATTCTTGACTCATCTTTATGGTCCCGTCAGAATTTTTAATTGCAATTTGATCAGGACTTCCTTTTTCACCACTCATTCCAAGGTATTTGCCATTTTCATCAAATTCATATATCTCTTCCCCATTCGGATCCACCAGTTTAATGGGGTTATCTGCGCAGTAAACATACGGGCTTAGGGAGGGATATTTGTCACTCATCGGATCCACACTCAGCCAGATGCTCAAATCGCTGCTGTAATATCTTGAACCAAAGTAAGAAAAGCCGGTTTCTTGGTCCTTCTCTTTTGCGGAGAAGGTGAAAGCTCGGGTGGGATTTTTTTTGATATATAAGCTGATGGCAGACATGGGATTATGATGAGGCGATAATGCGGATTTAAGGGATAGAATTGATGTCCGAAGTTTTTGGATTTTACTTTAAAATAAAGGTTTTGCCTTCTTTCTTTTTGACCATTTGTTATATGAATACGGGTAAAAACATGAGAACACTTTTGAATAAAACTTATTCTTATTGCCAAAGCGTCTTTCGTACTTAGGATATGTTCTCAATGGAGGATCAAAAACATAATACATATAGTATTGTTTGTGACTGAAATTGGTGATGGATAATATCTGGACAAGTTTAAGTCTACCAAGACACATTTCATCATGATAATGATGCATTTTAGCTTTATTGTATCCTATTGGTTCTTCAAAGAAAACATCAATTGAAACTGTGACTGAATCGGGCATGGAATCCAATATCAATAGATTTTCTGAATAATGCCTGTTATTGATATAATAGCATTTATATATCACAGTGTCATTTAGCTTATTATACTTAAATGATAGTTTTGAAAGAACAGAATATGGGATTTTTCCATCCACTATGGTTAAATAGGCGAGAGGAGAAGCACCGCGTGTGTCTAATGAATCATTTGGATTATTATTTTGGCATATAATTGTAAATGGCCAAAATAATAACAATAATACAACTATTTTTTGAAAGATCTTATTATTGTTCAACATATAGGTGCTACTATCGGTTAACTATTTTCTTCACCACATCTAAAGGTAAATTTATGAGATTTCTGCTCTTTGAGTCATAAAAAGATGCTGTTGGTTTGCGGCCAGACCATACTCCTCCGCTACATTTACCTCCGTCATCTCCGACTACAATATTTAATTTAAAATTTTCAAAATGTGATCTATCATTATCACTTATCACCTTCGGGGTTGTGTAATCACATGGTTCCCTTTTTTTTAACGGGTGAGAATGAATAAGGACATCCCCTTGAGGTATTGGGACTTCAACACTATGTTCATTAACCCCAGATTTCCTTTCCCAATCTGTAGAGCCTCCATTGGCAGGTAATGCAGAAGCTTCTTCGTTATACCCTCCGTTTTTAACAGTTCTTTCATAAACATCAGAGGCCTCACTTAAGACATTATATGTGGTAGTCACATCAACTTTCACATCGGCCGAATTGGTATTTATGTGGTTTCGCTTATTCTCTTTTATCTTGTTTTGAGAATCTTGATCACTTACAATGAAAACATTATCATCAGCATGTCCATCTGAACCGATTTTTCTTCCCCATTGATCATAAAAATCTCCTATCTCTTCCCCATTCGGATCCACCAACTTAATCGGGTTGTTCGCACAGTAAACATACGGACTCAAAGAGGGATATTTGTCACTCATCGGGTCCACACTCAACCAAATGCTCAAATCAGAATTGTAGTAGCGTGAACCAAAGTAGGAAAAGCCGGTTTCGGTGTCCTTCTCTTTTGCGGAGAAGGTGAAAACCCGGGCGAAGAGTGGATTATATGTGTGAATATATAAATACATTTCAATCCAGACCTCTGAAAAAAGATTGTTCTTTTATAAGATTATCGTCAATTCTCTGCCATCGCATTTTTTGACTTTGAATTCCTTGGATACTTTTTCCGTTTTTCAAAAAAACGATAGGATAAAGCCTATCATCACCTTCTTTGTTAGGGAAACGATAGAATTCTGATATGCGACCTTTATTATACATGCATTTTAATTTATTATTTGATGAAAAAATAATATAGTAAAACAACCAATGATTTCCGTGAACATCGGTATCGTAATAACGTTCCGCTGTGTCTTCCACAATCCAATTTTCAAAGACTGTCAAGTCCCCTATTCGCAAAGTCAGAGTGTCTCCTTTATTAAAGCCCCAAATTGAAAGGACTGTATGATTTCTCTTACTTTTTTTTGTGAATTCCCAAATATCTGTAGTGAGTTTAGCTCTCTGTGCTTTGATATCATTTGTTGTCAGACAGAGTAACAGTGTTGAGAGATACAAAAAAAAGAGCATACGTTTAATCATGTTTCTATCTGCTATAAAAAATCCGATTCAGTTTATTCTCTGGCCCCAGAGATTTTGATCGATCTCGTTGCCAAATTCCATTGTTAATCTGCCCAGAATTGTAGTTGTTGACAGCCTCACGAATTTGATCTGCTGATAAGAATTTTCCTGTACCGCCAGATTCCATTAAATTACCTTTTTCACTAATATCATGCAAACCCAATAAATGCCCGAATTCATGTGAGGATGTTCTTCGAATATTGTTCGCGTTGTCACCTTTGCCGATATCCCCTCTGATATTCATATAATTGCTTCCCACAGGTGCTTCGGCAATAAATGAATTAGAGGTGCACTCATCAACAATGTTGATGGTATGCCTATTAAGGTCTGTCTCTAAATTTTCCACACGCTCCTCTCCGCTACAAATAATATCCACAGTAGTATTCACCATAACGCCCTTCCCATAGTCTCCCGTGAAATTATCTTTTATAGCGGATGCAATATTCTTTTTAATATTAAGCATTTCCTGTTTGGAATAATTTTGAGATGATTTATTCACAAGGATAGCTGTAAAATGGATATTTATAATCTGGTTTCCTTTAGAATCAGTTTCTGTTGTGATCTCTATCTCCTCCCCATTCGGGTCAACTAATTTAATGGGGTTATTCGCGCAGTACACATACGGGCTCAAACTCGGGTACTTGTCCGCCATCGGATCAACGCTAAGCCATACACTCAAATCCGAAGAATAATACCGCGCACCGAAGTAGGAGTAGCCCGTTTCTGCGTCTTTCTCCTTGGCAGAGAAGGTGTACATGGCATGCCAATCGGTGCTTCTTTGTCTTACAAAATCCTCGCCCCAAGGCATGTAATGCAGGTGTTCTACAGCAGAACCGTCAGTATAGGTTATCCACGATGAGGAGCCCAGGTGGTCGGGGTGGTACCAGTAACAGTCTGTTTCAGGACATACGACATGTTTCCATGAATACAGGAACTGCAGCGGGGATGTCTCCACCACCGCCTGCGCGTCAAGACATTCCATCACTTCAGCGAAAAGATTTATGGAACGTTCCTTGTGCGAGGCAAGTAGCTCTTGGTTGTCATTCATGTCAATCTCCAGCAAACCTCCCCCTCCTATCCGGCTGGCAATCCTCTCACTTTCGGCATAGTAATGTTTGGTGTAGCCTTTGGAGTTGGTCACCACATACGGCGAGGCGTACAGCGTAGGCCGGTTCATGAGATAGCTGTAGCGCCACTCCCCGTTCCTGTTCTGCCGGGCAAACTCCCCTGTCAGTTTATATATTCTGTCGCCGTTAGCATCGTACTGGTAGTACGACAGGAACTTGTCGTCTTTAACCCCCAGCAGTCTGTTCTGCTCATCCCAGCACAGGAAACGCATGAATGGAACATTCCCATTGTAATGAAATATCAAGTTCCCTTTCACATCCCATTTGAAGTCCTGATGCGGACTGTTGTCTATATAGGTGAGCGTGTTGGGCTGGTTGTTACTGGTGTAATGGTAGTCGTTTTGATAAAGGACAGGGGATTGGTTACTGGAAAAGGGTGTTTGCGTGTAGGTGTCCGCTTCAAGATATTTCTTAACAATGCGACCGTTTGGCATATATTCCATCTCAAGTTCGTAGCCCACAGGATGGTTTCCATACCACATCCCCTCGGAATATACCAGCCTGTAAAGGTTGTTATACGTGTATATGTTGCCATATTTTCCGCCAAGACCGTTCAGGAGAGTGCTTGCATAGTTTGTGATGTTAATAATGTTGCTTACCGAATCATACGTATAGACTATCTCCTGCATGGGTTCATTGGCTGATGTCTGCGAGTACAGGTTACTGAGTCTTTGCAGGGCGTCATACTTGTAGAATGTCTTCGTCCCGTTCCCGTAGTACATCGCCGCCTTCAGCTCGAACTCGTTATAGCAAATGCTGTCAATGTACTTGTACGGCAGACCGTTCTTGGCCCCTGTCATGCTGCTGAGCATCCCACCGCTGTTGTAGCCATAGACCACCACTTCCCCGTCGGGGTAGAACATGCTGTCAATGCGGTTCCAACTGTCATACACAAATTTCATGTCAAAGGTATATGGACCGTTCTCATACGGGAGCACAAAAGTACGAATATTTTCGGTAAGCTCGCCGAGTTTGCCGTATTTAAACGTCTGCCAGCCGGAAGCGTCCTCCTGAAACACCACCTTACCCACGGCATTTTCGAAAGTGTCGGCGGCGGTGCCGTAATTGTAATGCACATTGTATTCAGGATAATGGGAGCATGTGATGTCTGTCAATTGGTTGTAGTTATAACTATATTCAAGCGTCTCCCCCATCTCGTTTACATGCTTTATCAGATTTCCAGTGGGATCGTACACATAATTGTCATTCCCAGCATCCGGATGTTTGCGGTAAATCATCTGCCCAAACATGTCGTAGTCGTAAAAGGTCCCGAATCCGTCAGGATCGGTGCTTTTTTTCAACTGTCCCAAGCAGTCGTAATCGAAAAGGGTTGTCGTTCCGTATGGGGCCACCTGCTTGAGCTGTTGGCCGAGCGTGCCTTTAAGCACCTGTACGCTGTTGTTCAGGGCATCCGTGGTGATTGTGGAAAACACTGTCTTGCCGCCTATGTTGCCAAAGCCATATTCCATTCTGGTCACCTCATGGGTGGGAAGCTCCACCCGTGTCTGCCTGTCCATGATGTCGTACTCCGTCACGGTCAGTGTGTTCGGATTGGAATAGGGGTTGTACGACGGATAGGATGACAGGCTCTCCAAGAACGGGTGGTACTGCCCGACAGTCCTGCCGAAGCAGTCGTAAATCACCCTTCCCGTCACAAGACTTGTGTCATATCCGTCAACCTCTGCGTCCTTCTTGGTCTGAAGCAGGCGGCCAAGACCATCCGCTATTACCGTGGTGGTGATGTCATCGGTTGGATGCTGCGGGTCGTAATGGTATGTGCGGGCATAGCTTTGGGTTGTGCCTGTTCCGAAAATATTGATGGTGCCGTAATTCTTGGGATAGTATACCATCTTGATGGTGTACGGCTTGGACGCGTCAATCTCGTAAGGGGCTAAAACCACCGTTGTCCTTCCCGATGCGTCGTATGAGTACTTTATGGCATTGCCGTTGATGTCAACGGTTTTCGTGGGTTTCCCGATTTTACAGTCGTAGTTTGCAGTAGATGAGTATCCGAGCGACAGATTGTCAACTTTGACGGGATAGGTGTGCACTGTGTCATCATACTGGTAATTAAACTCCAGCCGCTGTCCGTTGTGGTTCTCTGGCAGTTTGGCCCACACAAGGTTCCCGAACTGGTCATACTCAAACCCATAGTCAGCAACATACGAGGTATTATGGCGCACAAGCCGCTGAATTTTGCCTGTGGGATGATAGGAGGCCGTTCGTTTCTGCATCAGATTACCGGCGTAATCGGTCACCTCAATCTGTTCCGGCAACGCGACAAGGTTGTGGGGCATTCCTGAGACATAGCTGATTTCAGCCTTGAAATACTCGTCATGATGCGTAGTGTCCCCGAAATGGGTGTATTCCGTGACATTACGCCTGTTGTCATATAAGTACCTTATCCGGGATGTGATCTGGGGTGCGCTCTGTCCCTCGTAGTAGTTGGTCAGCACAGACTCGCTGGCCACATACAGGTCCGCACGGGCGCAGCTGTCATCCGACACCATGCTTCCGGCATAGTCGTACACGATGGCGTCATACAGATGTTCCACGTATGGTTTCCCCGCAGCGTCATACACGCAATCGCGCGTCTTTTTCCCGCGTTTGTTGAAGATGCGGTTTTCGTACTCCTCCACCGTGTAGCGGTACAGGGTGTCACCTCCATCGGTGTCGTACTCTCTCGTGGTCACCACCCTGTACCCGTAGTCCATGCGCTCGTAGCGATCGTGATGCGGATCCGCATATTCAAAACTGGTGTGAGTGCGATTGCCGCCCACCGGACAGAGCGTGTCGTTGTTGCGGACCCATACCCCCGCAAGGTTCCAGCTCCGCTGCGGTTTCTCATAGCAGGCAAGAGGCATGTTGTAATCCAATTCAATGGAGCTTCCAGTAAAGTTCGTGACTTTGCAAAGCAGGTTTGTCCTGCCCGACTGGTTATAACGCACGGTCATGCTGTCTTCTGACGAGGATGTCACATAATCCACATAGCCGTCCCCGTTGATGTCAGCCAGTTGCACAGAGTCCTTGCTGAAACTCTTCCCGTATGGCGAACCCGACACGCCAACGCAAACTTTCAATATGCCCCAGAATGTGAAACCGAGGGTTACGGACAGATCCAGGGACTCGTTGTAAGACTTCCCATAACTGATATGGAAGATATTGGGTATTGTATCCCAACCGGACCATCTGCCTGCACCCATGTTATAGCTGACACGTATGCCGGTTCTTGACTTCACCACTTTGTCCGGAAGCCCGTCGCCGTTGAAGTCGGCCAGCATCTTGTCAGTCTGGTTCCGCGACAGGTTCAACCCCACGCCTCCTCCGATGCTTGCTTGGCCGATGTTGAAGTTCCCGCCTAAATTCATCCCGAAATTCTTGCTGTCACCCTCACGCACGCTGGTGACACCCCAGTTCTCAAACGGAAGAAAGCCGTAGCCGGTATTGAGGGCCACACCTCCAACGGCATTCACTTTGTCAGGCAGTCCGTCACCGTTCACATCCATCCATGTGAATGCGGTGTTGTCGCTGCCGCCTCCAAGGCTCACCCCCACACTCCCGGAACCGTTGAAACTGATTTTAGCGTTTTTCGGATTGTTCGAGGTGGTTCGGGACGGGGTGGAATAACTTCCCCCAAAGTTGGCGCCCTCGGATATAGTGTTTGAAGATGACACAGTCTGAACATGGGAGGCAAGAGGTTCCATCGGACCTATGCCACCCCAAGGGGTCGAGTAATGCACATAAACCTGTCCGATGATGTCGGGATACCGGTCGCCGTTGAGGTCCATATAGTCTGTCAGGACAGTGTTCTCGCCCTTTGAATGAGAGACACCAACAGATATCGGCACTATCGGCACCGACAAACTCAAAGAATGGTTTCTCAACCTTGTGACATTCTGCTTCCGGATGGTTTTCACTTCAGTGCCTGATGGCGCCACAGGGACAGGATGGTCGTATTCAACAATGTCGGCGGTGCTGGTGTCTGCAGCGTATTCGACAATCCTTGTATTGGACATGGTGTCACGGACAATATAGTTGATGTTACCGTATCCGACCCATGCGCCGTGCCTGCTGTCGGGTTGCATCTCCACCCAACCCGTGCTTTGACTCAAAGGATTATATCCGCCAGATGAGGAAAACGCTTGTGCCATCGCGGACTGCTCTTGCGGGTGATAGGTGTCCTGACACGGCTGAAAAGCACGAATAGAGGCCGTGTCCGCCCCCGCCTGCGTCTGATCTGCAGGATGCGCCCGCATGTCAGCGACAAGACGGGATATCCTTATGACGGTGTCCCTTATGGCAACCCCGCCAACCGTGTCGTTGTTGTTGTACGCAAACTGTCCCCAGCCCCTATACAATGGTCCGAAAAGGCAGTGGTAGAGAGAGTCAAGGCGCGTCTGCTTGTAATTGCGGATAAATGCCTCCACTGGCGGATAGTAATCAACCGTATCCGTAACAGGATTGTTATTGACGGTGTCGGGAAACATATAGCGGATGTGCGGACGCACATCGAAAGAACCGTAATTGGTTGCCACCAAATATATATGAATATAGTCGGAATCTGAGAGGAATCCGTTTTTTGTAAAGGTCCGTTCCTGTCCCCCTGCAAGCAAAAAGGTATCTATTGTGGGAATGTGGTTTGTTGAAGAGAAGACAACTAATGCAGCCGACTCTGAAGGATAGGGCAAAGGAAGACATCTGATAGTCATCTCATAGCGGGAGTTCCTCTTGTGGGACTGGAACTGCTTGTCACCGGAAATGCAGAAATCCCTTTGGGAGTTATAAAGCCCGACATACATCCCATATTCATCGTAAGCACTTCCGGGATTTGTTGAAAATCCAGTGTAGTTTATCTCTTGTTCCCACGTCACCTTGTCGAAAGATCTGCTTTCACCGGAAATTAGTCTGAACATCACAATGTCGCCTTCAGAAACGCTGACATTGTCAAATGTGGTGTCCATCCGGACATGGATGCTGTCGGCGATGGTGTCTCGTATCAGAATCTCCTCGGGATAATAACTGCGCAGTTTGTATTGCCCGTCCTCATATACACCTCTGCAGATTTGGATGGCGTATTGGACACCGTCACATCTCTTGGATTGCGCATGGCTTTCAGAATTGTCCATGAGAAGCGTGATGCCGGATGATATGCTGACAGTGCCTCCGTACTGTGCCACCCAGACTTTCACGGTCTCCATATCAGGATCAAAGGACATCGGTGCGCAGCGAACGACTTTCTGGTAAACATCCATGTAACCGTTCGCATATTCATAACCGTTCCCTGTGGAATCATAGTAGTCATAATTGAAGACACATTCGAATTGCCCTGTGTTCATAAGACTGTCCGCAAAATCAACGATGTTTTTTCCTTCATAGAGACCCTTGACCGGGAACCTTTCCACAAACTCCCAGTCTGTCACGCAGGCAATGCTGTCGTTCACCGATCCGTCGAAGATGATACCTCCGCAGTCGCCCTGATGCGCCACTATGATGTCCGGATTGTCGGTGCCAGAACTAACATCCACACCTGCCATTGTGTAATATTCCTTGAATTTCACCGTATCGTTCCCGCTCTCCGTGACATTGAATAAGACCCCGTTGTCCGTAATCAGATCCGGCAGACCATCACCGTTTACATCGGAGAAATACACAGATGTGGTTGAAGTGGTTTTGGGCCAGCTGCCGCTGTATGCGCATCCTGCCGATGCCTGAAGTCCCCAGGTGGTAGTGTTGCTTGTTTCTGTCAGGAAATCGGTGGCCCCAACAACCGGTACAGCGGGACCATAATGGAAAGACGTGTCACCATTCGCCACCCGTTTCCTGCAATACAGACCTCCCCCTGATTTGAACACCTTGTCCGCCAGTCCGTCCCCGTCAAGGTCTATCAGAGTGAGAAGCCCCTCGCTTTTCGATCGGCTGTAGTTGAAATTGCCTCCCACACTCAATGAGGTCAGCGGTACCACTGGGCCGATGCCGATGGTCGCAGTACCCCCGATATTCCAGCTTTTCCCCTTTGTGGCCCCCAATGCCGAAGCGCCGCCCTCATTGCCAATGTTAAACGCGTTGGTGACAAAAAAACTGTGTATATTGTCATTGCTGCCACTTAGGTCAACAACCCTTTCATTTCCGAATATTCCGCCCCCTCGTGGTGCGTCATAATAGTCAAAGTGGGTGCGAGTGCCCGAAAACTCACGATTCTCCAAATAGGTTATATCAGTGTCACAATTCGGGAACTTTGACATATCGTCAATCCGTACAACATCTGTCAGTCGGGTCTTATATTGTGACTCCCGCCTGTTTTCCGTATAGAACATGTAACGGCGGACAACCTCGTCGTCATATCTGACCTCTGCATAGCACAGGACATCTGCCGTGACTTCCTTGAATCCCCTGTTTGCGGCAATGACCACATCCCTCCTTCCTGTCTTTCTCACAAAGGAGACACTGTAATGCGAAGGTTCATCGGGGTGGCACGTGTATCTTATGTCTCTCAAATATATCTGCCTGCCCATAACACTGCTACTGCTGATTCCCGCATTCTGCTCAATGTCATAGTAGTATCTCACGCTATTCCCGAATGGGTCAACACTTTCGGCCAGCGCCCAATGTGCTATCGGACCGGTAAGATTGCTCGATCCGGCGCGCAGCACGCAGCTGTTGTTCACACTGTTGTCCGAGGCGTACTTGCCGTAGTAGTCCGTCACGCCGTTCTTGTGCGTCACCGTCCACCAGTAGCTGTCGGGACCGCTGCCGTGGCGCACGATGCTGTCAAACGCCTCGTTCTTGCGCGGATAGAACTGCTCAAGACCGTCCTGGTCAAGGACATTCCTGTCTGTCCACTGGTTGGTGCGGTGCGGCAAATCGCGAAACCTGCCCGCCACGCTGTCGTACGACACCAGCTGCTCGCCCTCATAGACATACACCTCGCTCTCCTTGCTTTGGTCATATCTCGGCACGCCCCAGCGCGTCTCCACGGTGATGGAGGGAATGGAAATGTCCCAGCCCACGCCGAGCCAGCCGTTGCCGCCGCCGCTGCTGTAGGTCAGCGCGAGGTTCGGCTGCATGCCCTGCCGCCCGGCGGGGATTTCTATTGGGTAGCTCAGGTTGGCCGTCCCCATGTTGTTTGCCGTTGGCGGCTGCATCAGCGTCAGCCCCTCCAGCGGGTCGGCGGCCTTCAGCTCCTTGATGCTCGTGGGCGTGTAGGCCGAGGTCTCCGGCATCTCCGGGGTCTTCAGCACCGCGTTGATGAAATCCAGCGGCGATTCACCGACGCCCTCGCCCTGCGAGGCCATGGACATCATGTCCTGTGCCTGCGCAAGCACGTCCTGAGGGTTGGACATGTCATTCTGCGTGTGGGGCAGTCCTCTCTCCCACGGCCTGAACCGCGAGCAGACCAGCAGCTCCGCCTCGTTCACGGAGTCGCGCTGGATGACCACCCAACGTTGGTACTGCCTGTCATAGACGAAAGTCTGTATGTCGTCCTCGGTGAAACCCTGCGGCAGCAATGCAGGGTCGTAAGGCACGGCAATGGCAAACTCGCCCGGCATGGGTTTTACCCGATATCCGGCCGTTTGCATATTTTCATCAAACCCTCCCGTCACGTTCACCATGCCCGCGTCCAGAGGCGGCAGCTGGGCAGGCGACAGCTCCGTCATCGCGCTGGACGAAAGTGCCACAGGAGGCGCATTCAATTCGGAATAGGGAATGAGAAATGGGGAATGGTATCCAGTTTCGGCCTCTTCTTCCGGGAAAGTGATGCCGTGATTGACCGCGTTGTCTTCCTGCAATTCGGGCACCGGTTCGATCAAGCTGCTGTCCAAAGCGTGGAGTCCTGGATTGCATCCGTATGCCCTGTATGAACGGGTGGATGTGTGTACATCCGCCGTGTCGATGGAGAACATGGCAAAGATGACTGCCGCCAGCATTGCGATTATATGGAGGGGTTGCAGTTTCATGTCAGTGTCTGTTTTTCCGTTTGATCCTGTGATTTAAATCTTTCCTAGTTGACAACCATCTTGAGCGTCTTGCGTTCCGATTCGGATGCAATGTCTATAAGGTAATGCCCGGCAGCTTGCAATGTGCCCTCGAAGCGGTGGTTGCACTGCCCCTTGCCGGTCATGGTGAGCAGAAGCTTACCGTCAGCGTCATACACGGTGACCGTCACGTCCTGCGCCTCGGGGTATTCCGCCTCGACCACGAAATGGCCGTGGTTGGGGTTCGGCAGCAGTCTGTATCGGGCGGTTTGTGTCCGGGAATCGGGGATTGGCGGCTGTTGTGATTTCGGTTCTGCGGAGATGTCGCCACGACCTGCCAGTGACGTGTTGTCCTGTGCCATGCCGGCATTCCCGGAATCATTGGCCGCCAGCGCCTTGGGCGTGTTGGTGTCCTGCACCGC